>Ga0075152_10000446_pt1 | contig 31196 bp, 26 predicted proteins | sample JI61114C2DNA_FD_70964 | JGI IMG/M metagenome (GOLD analysis project Ga0075152, IMG submission 70964) | Wastewater effluent complex algal communities from Wisconsin, to seasonally profile nutrient transformation and Carbon sequestration -... | ecosystem: Engineered > WWTP > Effluent > Algae...
TTCAGTTTTTCGGCTATTTCTTATGCTCAAACCATTCGAATGAAAACAAGTTCGGTAAGCTACAGCGAGAAAAGTCAAACAGGAAAATGGTCCAATTGGTCAGAATTTGTTAAAGCAGATATTGTCATTACCATCGACGGAAAAAAGAATAGAATTGTTGTAAATTCACCTGAATTGCAAGTTTTTACCATAAAAGCTTATGGAGAAAAAATAGAAAACGATGACGAAAAAATCGTTCCTTTTGAATGTGTTGATCACAATGGTTCAATGTGTAACATTCTTGTAATTACTAGAAAAAAAGAAGACAACAGAATGCAGTTTTACATCAATTATTCTGAAGTAAAATTTGTTTATAACATCTACAACTAAACCATTTTATGGATTTTTCTTATCCGAAAAACGAAAAATTAAAAAGTAGAAAAACCATTGATTTACTTTTTACGGAAGGAAAATCGGTTTCGAAATTTCCATTGCGTTTAGTTTATATTCCTCTTGAAGAATCGGCTGAAAAAATAAATTTTGGAGTTTCCGTTTCAAAAAAACATTTTAAAAAAGCTGTTGACAGAAACTACTTCAAAAGAGTTTTAAGAGAATGTTATCGATTGAATAAACACCTCATCTTAGATAAAATTTCTCAACCTTTTGCGATAATGTTTTTTTATCAAACCAAAGAACGACTGAGTTATCAAGAAATCCATGAAAAAACAGTTTTGCTTTTTGAAAAGTTTATTTTGGCAATAAATTCGGAACAACAATAATTTTCTCATTGTAAACGTTTTATTGTTAAAATTCTTTATTATGAAAAATTACTTTTATTTATTGTTGGTTGTTTTTTTAACTACAAGCTGTAAAAATGATGCCACAGCAGAAGCTTCTGATGACAGAATTATGTCTGTTCAAATGCCTTCAAAAGAAATAAGTTATAATGCTGTAGCGGTTGATTCTGCTGCTGTAGCTCTTGATGAACCTTCGTCAAACACTTCAGAAGATGGATTGGATAAAATCAAACCACAAATAATTAAAAATGGTGATTTACGTTTTGAAACAGAAGATTTAGAAAAAACTTATGAAACTGTCCAAAATGCAGTTAAAAAAAATAGCGGAAACATTCAAAATGACAATGAAGGTAAAGATTATCAAACGCATTTTAGAAATTTAACAATTAGAATTCCTAGTAAGAATTTTGATGCTTTCATTAAAGAAATTTCTACCGGAGTAAACTATTTTGATAGAAAAGAAATTTCATCAGAAGATGTAACCGAAGAATATATTGATATTGCAAGCAGAATTAAAACTAAAAAAGCTTTAGAAGAACGTTATTTAGAACTACTTAAAAAAGCCACAAAAGTATCTGAAATGCTTGAAGTAGAAAGACAACTTTCGGAAATTAGAGAAGAAATAGAATCTAAAGAAGGACGATTAAAATATATTAAAAATAGAGTTTCAATGAGTACAATAACTCTTGAAATATATAAAACAGATGCAGAAAAAAGTGGTGCAACCGTATCATTTGGCTCAAAAATTGTTAATGCAATAAAATCAGGTTTTAACGGAATATCAACTTTCTTTATTTGGTTAATAGAAGTTTGGCCTTTTATTGTTATTTTAGTAGCCATTATTTATTTCGTTAGAAAACGATTCAAGAAAAAAATACAAAAAGATGTTTAAATACTTTAAAAAAAGATATATAATTCCTGTTCTTGCGAGCGGATTTTTCTTTATTGCAGTTAGTTTTAAAAGCGATTTTTTTGAAATTGCTAAGCAAATTGAAATTTTCACAACACTATTTAAAACCGTAAATACTAATTATGTTGATGAGGTAAATCCATCGGAATTAATGGATAAAGCCATCAAAAGCATGCTTGCTGATTTAGATCCATACACCAATTATTTCAACGAATATGATGTGTTGAAATTTAAAATCAACAACACTGGCGAATACACCGGAATTGGCGCAATGATTACCAGAAAAGAAGACAAACTAATCATCAAAGAACCATACAAAGGTTATCCTGCAGACAAAGCCGGACTAAAAGCTGGTGATGCTATTATTCAAATTGGCGATATATTGCTTTCTGATTTTAAAGACGATGCTTCGCAATTATTGAAAGGTGCAAAAAACACTAAAGTTGAAGTAAAATACATTCGTCAAGGAAAAACATTGACTACCCAAATTGTATTGGACGAAGTTGATATCAAAGCGGTTCCTTATTTTGCAAAAATTGATGATAAAACTGGATATATTGTTCTTTCAACTTTTAACAAAAAAACCAGTCAGGAAATGAAAGAAGCACTTGAAGCATTGAAAGCTGATGGTGCAGAACGAATTATTCTTGATTTGAGAGGAAATCCTGGTGGATTATTGCACGAAGCCGTAAATGTTTGTAATCTTTTTGTTCCTAAAAACGAAATTATTGTTACTACAAAATCTAAAAACGAAAAATACAATAACGTTTATAAAACATCTAAAGAACCTTTTGATTTAGAAATTCCTTTAGCAATAATTGTTGATGGAAAAAGTGCTTCGGCATCAGAAATTGTTTCTGGAGCTTTGCAGGATTTAGATAGAGCTGTAGTCATTGGAAGTAGAAGTTTTGGAAAAGGATTAGTGCAAAGACCATTTGACATGACTTATGGAACACAGGTAAAAGTCACTATTTCAAGATATTACACACCTTCTGGAAGATGTATTCAAGCTTTAGATTATTGGCACAAAGACAAGGATGGAAAAGCAACTCGAACTGATGCTTCAAAATATAATGCGTTCAAAACCAAAAAAGGAAGAACGGTTTATGATGGTGGAGGAATTTTGCCTGATATTGAACTTGAAGACACGAAAACAAGTTCAATAGCACAAGCATTGCAAAAAAATGAAGGAATTTTTAATTATGTAACCTACTATTATTTTAAAAATCCAAATCTAGGCGATAAAATTCCAACAATTACTGATGCTGATTTTGCTGATTTTAAAGCATTTTTGAAAAGAGAAAATATTTCATTTGATACTGAAACTGAAGTTGCCTTAAAAACCACTTTAGAAAAAGCCGAGAAAGAAAAAATTGATGAAACCATTAAATTACAATACGAACAATTGATGGCGGCAATCAAAAAAAGTGAAGATGTTCTTTTAGATAAAAATCAAAAAGAAATTAAGAAACTTATACTAGATGAGATCATTAAGCGTTATCAATACAAAGAAGGATTGTATAAATATTATACAAAAAACAACGCTGAAATTATGAAAGCTACTTCTATTTTAGCTAATTCATCTGAATATAACAAAATTTTAAACTAAGATGTTTCGCAATTTAAAGTTTATACTATTGTTTTTCTGTGGGTTTATTTTTGCTCAAGAAGAATCTGTTCATTCGGTTTATTTTGAATTTGACAAATATTCATTAGACGAAAAACAGGCAAAAGAAGTAGTTGATTTTATCAAAAATGCTGATTCCACCAGAATTGAATCGGTTGAAATTTTTGGATATACAGACGATATTGGTAAAGATGATTATAACTTCAAATTATCAACTAATAGAGCAACTACCATTCAAAATCAATTATTAGAAAACGGAATTACAAACAAAATCATCGTTACTATTGAAGGAAAAGGTAGAATTTTAATTGATGATGATATTGTTGATAATCTTCCCGAAAAACGTTCCAAAAACCGAAGAGTTGACGTTGTTTTAAACTTAAAAGAATTACCAAAAATAGTTCTTCCAGGATTTTATAATACCATACAAAAAAATCATGTTGTTGGTGATCATGTTTATCTTGACAACATTCTTTTTGAAAAAGGAAGTAGCAAATTAACTTCTAAAGCAAAAGCTGAATTAGATAAAATTGCATTGCTTTTAGTTCGCTATAAAAACATACAATTTGAAATTCAAGGTCATGTTTGTTGCACACCAAGAAATCAAAAAGAAGCCATTGATAAAGACACGAAAAAACGTCATCTTTCAACAAACAGAGCACAAGCAGTTTATAAATATTTAGCTTTTAGAAGAGTTGTAAAAACTAGAATGACTTTTAAAGGTTATGGAAATACTGTTCCGCTTGGAAAAGATCCACAGTATGACCGAAGGGTTGAGTTAGTAATTACAAAAATTTAATTTCTTTTCATTTCAATGTGCGGAATGTCATCTTCAAGATACATTTCACTTGTTTGGATAAATCCATTGGTTTCATAGAATTTCTTTAAATATAGCTGAGCTGAAATAGTTATTTTGCTTTCGCCAAAATGTGTTTCAATTCCTTCAATGGCGTTTTTCATCAAATCGTGACCAAATTTTTTATCTCTATAATCAGGATGAACTATTACTCTTCCAATGGAAGCATTTTCAAAATAATCGGATTTATTAAATAATCTTGCGTAAGCAACAATTTTTCCTTGAAATTCACCAAGTAGATGCAATGCTTTTTCATCTTTGCCGTCAATGTCTTGATAAACGCAATTTTGCTCCACCACAAAGACCAAAGATCGCAATTGCAACAATGAATACAATTCAGTTGTAGAAAGTTCGTTAAATCGCTTTATTTTCCAAATTATAGTTTCCATTTTATTTCTTTTTCAAAAATTGAACCGATTTGATTATGGCTTCCAATTCAAACATTAAATCTCTTTTTTGTTTTGATGGCGCATAACAAAAACCTTCAATGATTAGAATTCTATTATTTGGTTTGTCAACAATGGCATAATTGATAAATGGTCCATTCATAAAATCATGCAAAAGTTCCCAATTTCCTTTGGTTTCAAATGTTTCTCTTCCAAATATTGTTGTTTTAGAAAGATAAGGAGAAAAAGCTGGTTCGGTTATCATTCGAGTTTTTGCAACAGCACCATGAATATATCTTGCGCCAACAGAATCTCTAATTTTTGTAATTCTATTGATGATATTATTGTCGTTTTTAATACTGCTTAACGGAACTTGATAGAAAATCAAACTCATGTTTCCGCTTGTGATTTCTTTTTTGTACCAAATAAATTTTTTGCCTATCATCACCATTCTATATCGCGATGGAATGTCAATTTTTATTTTAAACGCCTCTGTAATTTTTTGAGAATCAACTAAAGAATCTGATTTGATTTTTTGTTGCAATACTTTAATTTCCGACCTTTTAATTTTATCAACAATCAACGAATCATTTGCTTGAATAGTATCTAGCAATTCCTGAACTGTTTTTCCCGAAATGTGAACCACAGTTTGTGGTGAAGAATATTCGTTTGTTTCAATTCTAAACTGACTTTTAGCTTCTTTTTTTATGACAATAATATTTCTACTATTGGACATAAATCCTTCTAAAAGTTTTACCGGATATTGATTTAAAGAAAAAATGGGTTCTTCTTGAGGTAAACCTATTACTGGCGAAGCAAATTTATTTCTAATACTATCGCCAACTTCTCCATTCCAAAGTTGGTCGTCAACAATAACGGCAACTTCATTAGTTTTTCCCGATGTTTGAATTGTAGGATTGTCCTTTTTAGAGTCGCATGAAACTAGAAAAGAGAATACTAAAGAAAATAAAAAAAGGGTTTTATTCATTTTGAAATAAAACCCAAATTTATTGAAGATTTTTGAATTAACCACCTATTTTTAATTTCATTCCTGGTTGGATATTTTCGCCTTTAATTCCGTTCCATTTTCTAATGTCGGCAATTGTAACGCCTGGAAATTGTTTAGAAATGCTTGAAAGCGTGTCACCACGTTTAACTTGATAAAGTTTTGCTTTTGCTTTTTTAGTAGTTTCAGCATAACTATCATTTGATTTTTTAATTGTTTCTTCTCTTCCAACAATTAGTTTATCACCTTGTTTGACATTAGTATCAGACAAACCGTTTAATTCTAATATTTCATTTACTGTTGTATTATATTTTCTAGCAATTGCACCTAAAAACTCGCCTTTACCAACAACGTGTTCAATTATTTTTCCTTCGTTTTTTGAAGCAACTTCAGAATTTGAAGAAGTAGTTCCTTCGTTTGAAACAATTAATTTTGTTCCAATTTTTACATTTGGATCAGATAAATTATTCCACTCTTTTAATTCATCAACTGAAACTTTATAATTTCTTGCAATTGCTGATAAATTATCACCTTTTACAACAACATAAATGTTGTCTTGTTTTGGTGAAATTTCTGTTTTAATTTCTTTTTTAGTTTTAGGAACTTTATTTTCAGCAATATCTTGATTTCTTTCAGTAATTGGTTGTTTTACTTCTTTTCTAACTGTTGTTGTAACTTTTTCGGTTTTAATAATTTTTAAATTATCACCAAGCCCAATGTTGTTCCCTTTTATCTTGTTCCATTTTTTAATATCGGCAATTGAAACCTCATATTTGTCTGCAATTTCACCAAGAACATCACCTTTTTTTACTTTGTGATATTTCGTTACATCTTTATTTACTGTAACTTTTTCGGTTTTAAAAACCTTTTCAAATTTTGGTTCAGTTACAGCAACTTCTGTTGGAGTTTCTTTTACAGTTTTTGGAGCAGCAATTTCAGAAGCAGCAATGTCTGGATTGGATTTATAAGCAATTTTTTCTGTAGAAAGAATCCTTAAATTTCTTCCAAGTGGCGCGGTATTTCCTTTTAATCCGTTCCAATCTTTAATATCTGAAATAGTAACATTGTATTTATCGGCAATCTTACTCAAATTATCACCTTTTCTAACCTTATGGTATTTTGTTCTTGTGGTAAAATCACTATTTATAGAAGCAACACTTGATGTATCTTTCACTTTTACAATAGCAATTCTTTCATATGGTTTTTCTCTTTTACTAGCTTCATATGCAAGATATGCATAGACTTTATCTTCGTTTGAAGTGAAAATTGCAATTTTATCTTTTGGTAATCTCAAGAAATTATTTTCTCCTGTAATTGCTGGAATTTCGTTTCTTTTATACGAAGGATTGAAAAACTGTAATTCTGCCACAGGAATATCAAGCAAGTTTGAAATTTGTTTGAAAGTCATGTGTTTTTTAACCATGATGGTATCCGTTGCAAAATGATTTGCTACCGCTTTATTTGGCACAATTCCGTGTTCTTTGTGGTATTCAAAAATGTACATTGTTGCTAAGAAAGCTGGTAAATATCCTTGCGTTTCTTTTGGAAGATTTTTTCTAATGTTCCAATAATTTTGTTGTCCTCCAGAACGACGAATTGCTTTTGCAACATTTCCTGGTCCAGAATTATAAGATGCTAAAACCAAATCCCAATCGCCAAAAATTTTGTACATGTTTTGCATGTATTTTGACGCAGCTTGACTTGCTCTTAATGGATCACTTCTTTCATCAACATAAGATGTAATGTTTAATCCATATTGTTTTCCTGTTTGATACATAAATTGCCACAAACCTGTTGCTCCAACTCGCGAAACCGCTAACGGATTGAGCGCTGATTCAACAACGGCCAGATATTTTATTTCAAGAGGAATATTGTTTTTTGCTAATTCTTCTTCAAAAATTGGAAAATAGAATTGTGAAATTCCCATCAATCTTTCAAAACCTCTTTTTCTGTTTTTTAAAAACGATTTGATGACATTTTCTAAACCAATATTGTATTCAATATTAAAAGGAGATTTTTCATCCATCAACTTCAATCGTTCCTTCAATAATTCTGTAGGAAGTTCATAATCAACCGTTTTGTCAACATCTACATTTTTAATATCTTCAAGCAAAGTGCTATAAATATCTAGCGAAACAAGTTCTTTCATCCAAAGACTATCAATACAAGAAGCCATTTCGTCGTGAACAAAAGTAGCTTTTATAGAATCTAAGTAAGAAATTTTTATTTCTGCTTTTGGTTCTGTTTTCACAATGGAATCTTGCTGAGTTGTTATTTCCTGTCCAAAAACGGAAGCAGAAGCAACTAGAAGAAACGTTGTGATTTTATTTTTTATATTCATAAATTTTATTTTCTCAATAATTTATTAATCAGCATTTTATGCAAGATTGCAAACTTACAATCGGATAACGTAAAATTTTGTTTAATTATTGTTAAATTCTAATTTTTAGTCCAAAATTGCTTGAATTCCAGGTAAAACTCTACCTTCAAGCATTTCTAACATTGCTCCACCACCAGTTGAAACATAACTCATTCTATCTTCTAGTCCAAATTGTTTTACCGCCGAAACCGAATCGCCACCACCAACAAGTGAAAAAGCGCCATTTTCAGTAGATTCTGCAATAAATTCGCCTAAAGTGATTGTTCCATGAGCAAATTTTTCCATTTCAAAAACACCTAATGGTCCATTCCAAAGAATTGTTTTTGAATCCATTATAATTTTTTTGAAGTTTTCTAAAGATTTTGGTCCTGCATCAAGTCCTTGCCATCCATCAGGGATTTCGCGAACATCTACAATTTGAGTTTCTGCATCATTTGAAAAAGCATTTGCAGCAACTACATCAACTGGAATGTGAATGTGAACATTTTTTTGTTTTGCTTTATGAAGAATTTCAATTGCTAAATCCAATTTGTCGTCTTCACAAATTGAATCTCCAATTTTTCCACCAAGCGCTTTGATGAATGTAAAAGTCATTCCGCCACCAATAATCATGTGGTCAACTTTATCTAAAATATTTTCAATAACTGTAATTTTTGAAGAAACTTTTGAACCACCAAGAACAGCAGTTACTGGTTTTACAGAATTATTTAAAACTCTGTTTAAACTATCAATTTCTTTAGCTAAAAGTAGTCCGAAGCATTTTTCGTTTGGAAAAAATTGAGCGATAATTGTAGTTGATGCATGTGCTCTGTGCGCAGTTCCAAAAGCATCATTAACGTAAATATCACCTAGTGATGCAAGTTCCTTCGCAAAAGCAACATCGCCAGCTTCTTCTTCGGCATAAAAACGTAAATTTTCTAGAAGTAAAACTTGTCCAGGTTGTAAATTTGCAGCAGCATTTTGAGCAATTTCTCCACGACAATCAGATGCAAATTGAACTTCTTTTTCTAAAACTGTAGAAACTGTAGAAACAATATGTTTTAGAGAATATTTATCTTCTTTTCCTTTTGGTCTTCCTAAATGCGACATCAAAATAACGCTTCCACCATCAGCAAGAATTTTGTCTATTGTTGGTTTTGCTGCTTCAATTCGGTTGGTATCAGTAACATTAAAATTTTCATCTAATGGAACGTTAAAATCTACTCTAATTAAAGCTTTTTTATTTTTGAAGTTGAAGTCATTTAAGGTTTTCATCTAATTTGTAGTATTAATTGATATTAATCTGCAAATATAGCTATTTTGTTTTTTATGAAAAATGACAAAAATCAAGTTGCCTTTCTATCAAAGAATTTTTTTGGTGTTTCCGATTCAGGAACGGTTCTAAATCCATTTTTTGTATGAATAAATCCACCTATTTCAATTCCGTGAAATAGTGATGGGAACATGTTTTTTCTGTGTTTTATTGATTTTATTGTTCCGTGAAATAATACGCTAATAATCATTATTTGTAAGTTGAGAGTTGTTGTTCTTTTTGTTTACTGATAAAATCCAAATTTGTTCTTGGTAGGTATTGTTAACCTTAGACTGATAAAGATTTATTGCTTCTTTTTCATCAGCTGTTTTTGAAATATAAACATAGCGATAGTTGTTTTCTTTATTTATGAAAAAATTTGCATCAATTCCTTTGTCTTTTAAATATTTAATAAAATTTGTTGCGTTGTATGGTTTTTCAAAAACGTTAGCAACTATATAATATCCTTTTTCTAAATTATCAACGGATATATCTAGGATTTCAACTTTAGCAATTTCTGAATCTTTGTTCTTGTTTTTTCTGTCTTTTTTAAGTTGTTTTAATCGAGATTTTTCAGCATCTGCAAGCATTTTTTGATTTTCTTTTTCAGCTTTTTCAAGTGCTTTTTTTAATCGTTTTTCTTCTTTCTTTTGAAGTGCTAAAAGTTTCTTTTCGGCTTTTTCATCCACTTTTTCAATTGAAGCAATTGGATCTTTAACAATTACTTCGTCTTTTTTTGATGGTTCCGTTTTCGTTATTGTTTTCTCTTTCTTAGAAATTGAAATTTCTTTTGGTTCTATTTTAGATGAAACAATTAAATCTTTATTGGTTCTTTTTAATTTTACTGCTTCTTCGGTTACTTCTACATTGAAAGCTGTAAAAAACATCATATATCTATCGCCTGAAGATTTTAATCGTAGTGTTGCTTCGTTTGAATTATTTCCTATTACACCGTTGTTTTCATTGGGAATTGTAATTAAACACGTGTCATATCCTAAAGTGTTTTTGCTGTCGGGAATTCGTTTTGAGAAAAACTTATCTTCAATTGTTATAGAACTATTGAAAAAATTATTTGTCTTTCTGATGGAATTTGTCAACGGAATAAAATCTCTAAAATTTCCAGTTGTATTGAATAATAATTGATCACCCATCATATTGCTATCGCCTTCAAGAGCAGCACAAGCAATTTTTGCATTTACATTTCCTTTTGGAAGTGTTTCAAAGCCGTTGAAAAGAATGTCTGTTGATCGATCAGTCACTGAAGCAAATCCGTCAAAACTTGTTATAAATTTTCCGGACATTTTTTCGTCTTCATAAACAAAAAACAACGTCCAACCAGATGCAACTCCGCCACTTATCATTCCTTGTGTTGCCTTAATATTAGCAACAGTGTACATTCCTGAAGGATTTTTTAAATCTTTTACAAATTTTGTTACATCGGCATAAACTACATAAGGCGCAAATTCTTTTAGCTCTTTATCTTTAATTCCATCGTAAAGAATTTCTCCTGTAATTGCTATATAATTTTCTTGATTTGGAAGTTTTATTTTTACTTCGTTAAACGTTTCTCTTTCTTTATCATCTGCAACAAATTTTCCTTGTTTTTTTTGATATCCGCTGTTGTATTTATATGTTGCTGACCAATAAAGTCCTGCGTAAACTATTTTTTTGTTTTTACTGTTTTCTAAAATTAATTCGGCGCTACTTGAAGAAAATGTTGAATTATCATCGTCAATATCAATATATTGCATTGTAAATTCATCGTTTAATTGTGCCGAACTTGTTTGATTATAATAGGCACTATTTGCCGAATTGCTAATGTCAACTCTATTGGTGTTGTTGTTTGCAATTACTGACATATCTCCTTTTACAAAATCTTGAAACCGCATTTTGAAAGGAACCGAAAGTTGCGCAAAACAATTAACATTAAACAAAATTAAAAACGACAGAAATGTCGAAAATTTAATAATCCTTGTTTTCATAATTTGTTAGTTTTTTTATTGTTTTGAAATAGAAAACCAATTCAAGTTTTTATAATTAAAAGCAAACATAAAAATTAAATATCGATAAAAAGCATATTTCATCGTTTAAATACACTTTTATTAATAATTAACTTCTTTTTTCTTATAAATTAAAATGTTTTGTGCGTAAAAACTTACATAAAATAATAATGGATTAAAAAATTAAAATCATTTTTCTTTTCTGTTATCTTTGTCTTATGCAATTTTCAGAAATATTAGGTCACGAACACATAAAAAATCACTTGATTCAAAGTGCAAGCAAAGGAAGAATTCCACATGCTCAGTTATTTATTGGACCTGAAGGAAGTGGAACTTTACCTATGGCAATAGCTTATGCACAATATATTGTTTGTCAAAATATAGGCAACGAAAATTGTGGTGAGAACGAAGCTTGTAACATTAAATTTGAAAATTTAGCACATCCTGATTTGCATTTCGTTTATCCAACAGTTACTACTGAAGATGTAAAATCCAAACCAAAAAGTGTTGATTTTATTCAAGATTGGAGACAATTTGTTAGTGAAAATCCTTATGGAGAATTGGCTGATTGGTATAAAATTCTTGGTGTAAACAATAAACAAGGAGAAATTCGTGTTGATGATGCTCAAGAAATTTTGAAAGCTTTAGCATTAAAATCTTTAGAAGGAAGTTATAAAATCATGATTATTTGGATGGCAGATAAAATGAATATTGCTGCCTCAAATAAACTTTTAAAACTTCTTGAAGAACCAACAGATAAAACAGTTTTCATTTTAATTTCTGAAAATGAAGAAGATATTATTCAAACCATTCGTTCTCGTTGTCAAGTACTTCATTTTAATGGTTTACCCGAAAATGTAATTACAGAAGCGCTAGTTTCACGTGAAAACGTAGAAGAAAAATTGGCATTTAAAATTGCACATCAAGCACAAGGAAATTATAACAAAGCAGTACATATTTTAAAAGAAGATAATGACGAATGGCCTTTTGAAAAATGGTTTGTAGATTGGGTTCGTGCTGCTTTTAGAGCAAAAGGAAATGCCGCAGCGATTCAGGATTTAATTGCTTGGAGCGATCAAATTGCTGGTTTAGGTCGTGAAGCTCAAAAGAAATTTTTGAATTATTGTATAGATATGTTTCGACAAGCATTATTACTTAATTATCAAGCAGATAAGTTAGTTTATATGGAACCAACTGTTGAAAAATTTAAATTGGAAAACTTTGCACCTTTTGTAAATGGAAACAATATTTCAGAAATATTCAAAGAACTTTCTGATGCTTCCTATCATATTGAACGAAATGGAAATGCTAAAATAATTTTGACAGATTTATCAATAAAATTAACGCGTTTAATTCATAAAAAATAAACACTTTTTCTCACCAAATTTGATTACCTTTATTTATTAATTTAATCGTTTAATAAAAATACAATGAACAATACAGCTTCAGTTTTAGTTTTGGTTTTTCTTGCTATAACTTTCATTATGTCAGCTCATGATAAAATTTTTCATTGGAAAGATAATATGGCTTGGATGATTCCACATTTTGAAAAAACTATCATAAAAAATTATATTCCTCAAGCAACAGGAATTTTATTGTTTTTTGAATTAATTGCAGGAATTTTAAGTGTTGTTGGAATCATTGAACTTTACATCAATGGTGGAAGAATGACCGGTTTTTATGGTTGTGTTTTTTCATGCATTTCACTTTTGATGATGCTTTTTGGACAACGATTGGCTAAAGAATATGATGGAGCAAGAACTATTGCAATTTATTTTGTTCCTGCAATTTTAGGAGTTTATTGGTTGAGTTAATTACAAACTTGCTTTATACATTTTTAATTCATCCCAAGTAAATTTATCGCCATATTGCTCTTTCAAACTGTTTAAAGTTTCTTCTTTGTAACCTTTAAATGCTTCGGCTAATTCTTGAATTTTATCTTCGGGTAAAACATCTGACAGTTGTATGGTTTGCGATTCTATAAGTTTAGCTAAATGTCCGCTAATAGTTTGCGTTGTTAGTTTTCTGGCGGCAGCAATTTCCTTGATAGAATTCTTTTGAATCCACAATTCGTAAGTTTCTTGAACTGTTGATTTTTTTGGTTCTTTTGTTTTTTTCTTCTTTTCGTATCTATTAATGTCTTCTTGATCTTCAATTAAAGTGATATTTACGTTTTTAAATTCTTCAGATATCACTTTTAACTTATTGATTTTGTAGTATTTAATTTCATCGGAAACTAATTTATCCTTTGAAATTGTTTCTCCTTTTACAACAGTTTCAATCAATAATTTTGCTTTCATTAATCGCAAAACTGCTTTTACTTGTAAATCTTCTAAAACCAATAATTCCTCGTAGTAAGCTTTTACCTTTTTAATACGTTTTACTTCTTCCAATTTCCATAGAATTTCATAAACAAAATTATCTAAAGGTTGCAAAAAATAATTATAAGCAGCTTGAATTCTATGATTAATAAATTGAAAATCAATTTCTTGTGAAAACAATTTATTCAATTGTGAAATAAATTTTCTTGAAGGATCAATAAGCTTGTCTATTTCTTCTGTTTGTTTTTTTGCCCAAATAGAGTGCTTTGATTTTTCAGAAACATCTGAATTTTCATTATAACTGTACTGATGATTTCGCCATTCTTGAGCCAAATCAGTCCAATCAAAACTGTTAATCAAATAGTTATGAATAAAATCTTTTGTATCATTTTGCAAAGTAGTTTCAAGAAGCTCTTCTGTCGCTTTATTCAAAGAATAATCCATTACATCTTGATCATTAGAAATACCATTCATTTGCAACGGAGAAAGCAAAATTAAGCCGTTTAATGAGCGTAAACGTGAAAGTGCAACATAGGCTTGTCCTGGAAGAAAAACTTGCGAAACATCGAGCGCTGCTTTATCGAAAGTTAATCCTTGACTTTTGTGAACCGTAATTGCCCATGCCAATTTTATGGGATAATGCACGAAAGTTCCTAAAACTTCTTCTTCTATTTCCTTTGTATTTTCATTAACTGAATATCGAATGTTTTGCCATTCATATTTTTCAACTTCAATTGTGGTGTTTTCATCAGGAAAATGAACAAGAATTTCTCTTTCTGAAAGTGATTTAATTATTCCCATTTTGCCATTGAAAAATCGTTTTTCAAATGCCAAATCGTTTTTAATAAACATAATTTGTGCGCCAACTTTGAGTTCTAAATTTTCTTCTAATGGAAAAATTTTATCAGGAAAATCGTCTGTAATTTCGGCTTTGTAAACTCTTTTTGTTCCTTCTAAATCGTCAAGTGATTGTTGGTTGATGCTATCTGCTTTGTTATTGTGAGTTGTTAAAGTGATGTATCCTTTGTTTGCTTTCAAATCAAAATTTGGCTGCACAAATTGATTTAATGTTTGAATATCATTTTGTGTTATTCTATTGTTTCTCAGGTTGTTAAGTACAGAAATAAATTGCCCATCTGTTTGTCTAAAAATTTTAGATAACTCAATATACAAAGGCGGATTTTGTTCAATTACATGCGAATGAAAAAAGAATTTTCCTTTATAATAATTTCGTAAAGTTCGCCATTCTTCATCACGAATCACAGGCGGAAGTTGCAATAAATCTCCAATAAAAAGCACTTGAACTCCACCAAATGGACGATTTTTCTTTCTAACAGATTGCAACATAAAATCCATAGCATCGAGTAAATCTGATCGTAACATACTTACTTCATCGATGATTAGCAATTCCATGTTTTTAATTACTGCTTTTTTTAAGCCGCTCATTTTGAAATGTCTACGCAAAGTTGCACGTGTTTCAAATTTAGAATTTTCGTTAAATTGAGGAGTTGAATTATCAGGAATAAATCCACCAAAAGGCAATTGAAACATGGAATGAATAGTAACTCCACTAGCGTTAAGCGCAGCAATTCCTGTAGGCGCAACAACAACACAGTTTTTGTGAGTTGTATTAATAATTTCTTTAAGAAGTGTGGTTTTTCCTGTTCCAGCTTTACCTGTTAGAAAGACGGAACGATTGGTTTGATTGATAAATTGCAAAACATATTTTGCTTCGGCTGAAATAAATTCCATTGGCGTATATTTTTATGAAGCAAATATAAAATATTGTTAATCAATATACAAAGAAAAAACGCCTTCGATTAGAAAGGCGTTTAAATATTTTTTATGAAGATTATTTTTTTGCTTCTGCTTTTTTGTCAGCAGGTTTTTCTTCTTTTTTAGCTTCCGATTTGTATTTATCGTTTACTAATTTGATTAATTCTTTTGTAATATCATAACTATCTTTTGCGTATAAAACGGTTGCAGCTTCACCTGTTCCAAAAACGTAATCGTAACCTTTATCTTTTCCGAATTCTTTGAAGATTTTTTTATATTTTGTTACTAAACTGTCCATTTCAACGCCACTTTCACCTTGTAGTTGTTGTAACATTCCTTGTTGAGCATATTGCAATTGTTGTTCTCTTTGTTGTAATTCAGCTCCTTTTTGTTGTGCCCAAGCTTGACCATTTGCCATAGCGTTTTTCTTAAAGTTTGCAGCTTCATTTTCAAATTTTGCAGCTTCAGCTTTCAATTCTGAACCCATTTCTTCTGCTTTTGCTTTATATTTTTCTTCAATATCTTTTGCTTCTGTACTTTCTTCCATTAATTTAGAAGTGTCAACATAAGCTGTTTTAAATTCTTTTGTAGTTCCTGATTGGTTACAAGAAATTATTGAAACTGAAAGTGCAAGAATTGCGATTATTTTTTTCATTTTTATTTTGTTGATTTTTTAATATTTGCCAAAAGTATAAAATTTTAATTGGATAAGATAAAAAGTTATAAAATTGACACTTTTTACTTGTATAATTGCTAGTTATTGGTTTAAAAATACAGATAAGGTTTTTCTATTGAAATCGGTCTTTAGAAAATCGATATAAGAAACGTTCTTTTTTTGAGCAATATTCTTTTATGTTTTAACTGTTTTTGATTAAAATTTCGCTTTTATATCAATTTTTAGCGTTTTTTAGAACATAAATGTGCGAAGAATACTCAGAATTTTTGCTTCCATAGCGATTGGACTTCCATCCGATGAAAAAAGCTTTAATGTAATTCATTTTTCCTGTTTTGTATTTTTCCGAAAGTAAGCTTACGTAAAAGCTATCAAATTTCATTGGAAGCACTTTTACTAATTCTAAATTTTCTTTAGCAAATAATTTTTGAATGGCTGTTTTTGAAAAATGCCAAAGGTGAATTGGAACATCAAAAGCTGCCCAGAATTTACCATAATAATTTGCATCAAAAGAATTAAAATTTGGAACCGCAATAATAACTGTTCCATTTGGTTTAATTAATCGCTTTAATTCTTTGATTTGATTTTCTAAATCGGGAACATGTTCTAAAACATGCCACATCGTAATTATATCAAATGAATTATCTTCTAATTCTGAAAGATTATTTGCAAAAGAAACACCTTTGCTTTTTGCAATAGTTTTGGCTTTTTCACTTGGTTCAATTCCGACAGTTTGCCAACCATCATTTTTACAAACGGATAAAAAATCACCAACTCCAGCTCCAATGTCTAAAACTTGTCCTTTTGCTGATTGGGAATTAATTAGTTTTAATTTGTTTTTTAACGCAATTCCTTTTACAAATTGATACATCTTTTCAAACAACGATTTATTTCCATCGGTATGAGAAATGTAATTTACATCTTCATAATAACTCGGAAGTTTTTCTAATGAAGGTCGCGGATGTGTAATCAACATATCTAATTCTTGGTCGTGAAGTAAATCGAAATTTTCTTGGGAAACGGAATAATCTTTTACTTTTAAAAAATGTTTTGTTTTTTCAATATTCATTAAAATTCTCTTTATTTATGGGTGTTTACAAAGTAAGTTTCACGTGGAACAAAATTAATATTAGATTTTAGATTTTAAATATTAGAAAATTTTATCTTCCTAAATGAATTAGCAATACCGAAATATCGCTTGGTGAAACTCCACTTATTCTTGATGCTTGTGAAATAGTGACTGGTTTAATTTTTGATAATTTTTGCTTTGCTTCAATAGACATTGATTTAATTTGATTGTAATCAAAATCAGTTGGGATTTTGAAATTTTCTAATCTTGTCATTTTTTCAGCATTCGTTCTTTCTTTATCAATATAACCTGAATATTTAACGTTGATTTCTGCTTGTTCTAAAATTTCTCTATCCAAATTATTAGCTTGGACATAATCATTTACTTTATCAAATTTTAAAAAATCTTCTAATTCCAATTGAGGACGTGTAAAAATCTTAAACATTTTATCTGATTGAACAATTGGCGAACTTCCTTTTTCTTCAAGAACAGGATTTGCTTCAGCCATTGTTAAACTTGTTTCTTTAAAGAAATTCACCATTTTATCACTTGCTTCGAATTTTTCTTCCATTCTACGAAGACGTTTCTCTGAAGCTAAACCAATTTCATATCCTTTTGGTGTTAATCTAAAATCGGCATTGTCTTGACGCAACAACGTTCTAAATTCAGCACGTGAAGTAAACATTCTATATGGTTCTTCTGTTCCTTTTGTAATTAAATCGTCAATTAAAACTCCTATATAAGCTTCGTCTCTTTTCAAAATCAAAGGTTCTTTTTCCTGAACTTTCAACGCAGCATTAATTCCTGCCATCAATCCTTGAGAAGCTGCTTCTTCGTAACCTGTTGTTCCGTTAATTTGTCCTGCAAAATACAAACCTTCTACTAACTTAGTTTCTAAAGTGTGCTTTAATTGTGTTGGTGGAAAATAATCATACTCAATAGCATATCCAGGACGAAAAAATTTTACTTTTTCAAATCCTTCTACAGAGCGCAATGCTTTAAACTGAATGTCTTCAGGTAAAGATGTAGAAAAACCATTTACATAAACTTCAACGGTATCCCAACCTTCTGGTTCGATAAATAATTGATGTCTATCTTTATCTGCAAAGCGATTAATTTTATCTTCAATGGAAGGACAATATCTTGGTCCGAGTGATTTAATTCTTCCGTTAAACATAGGAGAACGATCAAAACCTTCGCGTAAAATATCATGTACATTTAATGAAGTATAGGTCATGTGACACGAGCGTTGATGAACCAAAGGTTTTGTTTCATCAGAATATGAAAATTTATCTGGTCTTATATCGCCAGGTTCTTCTCTCATTTTAGAATAATCCAAAGAACGTCCATCAACTCTTGGTGGCGTTCCTGTTTTCATTCTGCCTGATTCAAAACCAACTTTAATTAAATCTTCTGTAATTCCATAAGCAGCACTTTCACCTGCTCTTCCACCACCAAATTGTTTATCTCCTATATGAATTAAACCATTAAGAAAAGTACCGTTTGTAAGTACAACTGTTTTGGCTTTAATTTCTATACCTAATGAAGTTTTAATTCCTTCTATTTTACCATTGGAAATAATCAATCCAGAAACCATTTCTTGATAAAAATCAACATTAGGTGTTCGCTCTAACATCAATCGCCACTCTTCAGAAAAACGCATTCTGTCAGATTGTACTCTTGGCGACCACATTGCTGGACCTTTTGATTTATTCAGCATCTTGAATTGAATTGCTGTTTTGTCAGAAACAATTCCTGAGTAACCTCCAAGCGCATCAATTTCACGAACGATTTGACCTTTTGCAATTCCGCCCATGGCAGGATTGCAAGACATTTGTGCTATATTCTGCAAACTCATTGTAACCAACAAAGTGGAACAACCTAAGTTTGCGGCAGCTGCAGCAGCTTCACAACCAGCATGACCTGCGCCAACAACTATAACATCATATTTTTCTAAAAACATTTTATTTTTTCTTAATTTCTCGTGTGGAGAAAATTATTTAATTATATGTTCCACGTGGAACTTTATTTTTTTGGAATGTAAAAAGGATGTTTAATGTTTCACGTGGAACATCTTGATTTTTTCATCTTCTTTATGACGCATAATTTGTTCGTCTTCCTCGGATTTGTCTTTGTATCCACAATAATGTAAAATACCATGAATGATAACTCTTTTTAATTCTTCATCAAAAGACGCGTTAAAATCAGAGGCGTTTTCACGAACTCTATCGATAGAAACAAAAATATCGCCATGTAATTCGTTTCCTACGGAATAATCAAAGCTAATTATATCTGTATAATAATCGTGTTCAAGATATTGCTTGTTGATTTCAAGAATATAATCATCATCACAAAAAATATAATTTATATCGCCTTCTTTTTTGTTCTCAGATAAAATTACTGCAGAAATCCATTTGGAAAACTGCTCTTCATTTGACAACTCAAACTCAACTTCGTAGTTAAAACTAATCATTCTTTTTAAAATATTCTTGAACCTTTTGATTAAAATTCGAGCGCAAAGGTAAGGTTTGTCTATTTAAAATTTCAACACTATTCAAATATTCTTGCAAACGTGCTGGAAGCGCATTTGTAGTATTTATATAATCTTTCTTATTTGTTTCAGCTTGTCGTTTTTGTTCTTGACCTTGCTCTTGAGTAGCTTTTTCTAATTTCAACATTTCATATTTTAGATTCAACATCTTTTGTAATACTTCATTGTTGAAACCTTTATTCAATAATTGTTTTTCTATTTGTTTCATTTGATCAATTGCATTTTGACCCGAACCGCCAAGACCTTTTTTGTTTAACTCATTCTGTAAAGCTTCACGTAATTGTTGTTGTTCCTTATAAATCTCCATAATTTTCTCAGCATCACCTTCTCCATCTTCACCGTTTTCTCCGTCTTTATTTCCTTGAGAATTTCCATTTCCACCTGAACCTTGTCCGCTTTTACCATCTTTACCTTTTCCGTCCTTTCCTTCTTTACCATTTCCGTCCTTTCCTCCTTCTTTTTCGCCATTTTTTCCACTTTGACCTTCAACAGGTTTTTGTCCAGGTTTCATGCCTTTTTTCATTTTTTCACCAAGACCTTCTTGTTTTTTAATAATGTCTGGAAGTTGCATACCTGAACCTTGTCCTGGTGACGGTTTTCCTTTTCCTGAACCAGGCATTGACATCGACATCGACATTTGCATAGAATTCATTATTGATGCAAGCATATCTGCAAGTTTATTGGCAGAAGAAACAGCAAACTGTTGATGTGAAACTCCTTTAGGTACATTTGCTTCTGCTAGAGTTTCTAAAGCTTTATCAACATTGTATTGAACGTTGCCAACTTCTTTGGTAACATCTTCAGCGATTTTCGGATTACGAAGCGATAAAGCAAAAAGACTATCATCAACATGTTTAAATTGTTGTTTTAGGTTTTGCTGAATTTTAAGATTTTTATTAAAAGATGGCGAACCTCTTTTTAAACCTTTGAAATCTTTCATAACATCTTCTTGAGAAAAAGAATAAGCCAAAAGATTGTCAAGTATTTGACGTAACATCGCAACATCTTCTTCCATTTGTTCTTGTTCGCCTGCTTCCATGCTTTCTTGCATATCTTGGCTCATTTGCTTCATTTTCTTAGAAGCACTTTTTTGTTTTGGCTTTGCTCCAGCTTTAGATTGCTTCTTTAGTTCATCAGAAGCTTTGTTCAAATCTTCATCAATGCTTTTCTCTTTTGGAGCAGTTTCAGGTAAATCAACTGGAGATTTTAACTCTTCATTGTCTTTCTTTAAATCCTGTAATTCTTTTTGAATTTCGTCAAATTCTTTATTGATTTCTTCTTGCTTTTCGGCAGAATTCTCTTTTTCATTTTCAGATAATTTATCTTGCTTTTCTGCAAGTTTTTCTAGTTTATCAGCTATTTGTTCAGCTTTCTTTTCTACATAATATTTCTTAGTAAGTTCTACTAATTGTTCTAAACTTTTAGTTTGATTTTTACTTTGTTGTTTAAGCTTATCCATTTTTTCAAACAACTCTTCTTTTTGAATTTTATCATTCAGCTCTTTTAATTCATCAAGAAGTTTTTTGTTTTTCTCAAAATCTTTATCAACTTTTTCAAGACGATCTTTAAGTAATTCTTTCATTTCGTCCTTCTTGTCCGTCTTAACTTTATCAAGATTGTCTTTCATTTTTTCAGCAAATTCTTTCATCATTTCGTCTTGTTGCTTTTGACGTTTGATGAAGTCGTTTACCTTTTGCTGTTCTTTAAATTCAAGATTATCTTTCTCTTTACCCATTTTTTGAAGCTTATCCATTTCATTGAATTGCTTTTCTTGAGTTTTGAGTGATTTTTCTAATGAATTAATGTTATCATTTTGTTGTTCAAGCAATTGGTCTTCTTTTTCAACATCTGTAGCTTCTCTGTGAGAAAAAACAGAAGATTTAGTGCTTTTATAATTGTGTATAGCATCATTATCAAAAACTTCAAAATAGTAATCGTAAGATACACCTTGTTGAATTGGTAAATTACTTGGGAAAGCAAATACAAATTGGTCATAAACATCGCGTTTCACGTTAATTGTTCCACGTTTAGCATTAGCAGGATAATCTTTAGGATAATAAACAATTTGAAGCTTAGAAAGTCCATAATCATCTGAAACTTGTCCTAAAACATAGTTTTTAGCAATCTTTAAACTATCTGGAGCATTTCCAACGGCAATTGTTGGGTATTGATCTTTGATAACCGAAATTTGATAGTTTAATTTTTCGTAATTCTGAACTTTATTATTTGATGTAAGAATTTGATAATCTGTGTTTTGTAAAATACTTTTAGACAATAAAAATTGATTCTCGTTTTTAGAAAAAGAAAATTTAGAATTAGCATCAACCCAGTCCACTTTTTGAGTTGCCAAAGTATTCATTCGCCAAGTAATTCTTGTTCCTTCAGGAATAACAGCATTTCCGGTTCCTTTAATAACTTCTGATTTTTTATTTAAATAAATTGGGAAATTTAAAACCATTTCAAAATTTGCAATCGATGGAACAGTTACCACTTTCAATTCATATTCGTGAGAGGAAACATCATTTGCTTCAATGTGAAAATCAATGTTTTCTTTAGGTTTTGGAATCACAAATTGAAATTCTCCAGGTTTACTGCTTTCCATAAAATAACTTTCGTCATCAATAAAAATCATGGCGTTTTCTGGAACAATTTTACCATTTGTTTTAACTTTCAAAACAAAGTCTTTATTCTGTTCAGTTTGCAAATTTTTATTTAAAACTTGAAATTCAAAAGGTGCTGGCGGCAAAAACTGTTGTTTATAGTTGACCACACGATTAAAACTTTGAGAAATTATGTCGCTTTGTCCCGAAATCATAAAAAACAAAAAGAACAAAATTGGAATAATCGCTAAGGGTAAATACTTTTTATTTTTTCCAAAATTGATGGCGTTTCCAAATGGAATTGGTTGTAATGTATTTGCTTTTTGTTCGATTGAAGCAACTAATAACTCCGATTTATTTTTATCTTGAGATAATTGTAAAAAATTGGTAAGCTTATCGCCTACTTCATTAAAATGATTTCCAATAATTTTGGAAGCGTCATCATAATTAATTCCTTTTTGAAGTTTGAATAATTTAAAGAGAGGAAATAAAATAAATCGTAACAACAAGAAAAGTTCTACTGCGATGAATGTCCAAAATAAAATGGTTCTCGCTGTAGGTTTTAACCAAAGGAAATATTCTACAAAAAGCGTAAAAAGAAAATAAAGCAAACCTATTCCGAAGAAGAAAATGGTTCCACGTAGCAATTCGTTTGTGTAAAACTTCTTAATAAACTGTTCGAGTTTATCGAATATAATGTTTTGATGTTCCAAAATTGTTAATCATTTGTTTATAACCGATAAAAATACAAATTTATACTTAGGATAAAAGTTAAATCTTTCTAAAACACAAAAAGCAATGTCAATAACAATTTCAATAGCAAATTGTATCTTTGCACACACTTCGACAAGCTCGATGTTAAAATGAATTAATTATAATTACAAATCATGTCTAAACAAGTTCGTGTGCGTTTTGCACCAAGTCCAACTGGACCATTGCATATTGGTGGTGTGAGAACCGCTTTATTTAATTATTTATTTGCTAAAAAACATGGTGGTGTTTTCTATTTACGAATTGAAGATACCGACCAAAATCGATTTGTTTCTGGAGCAGAAGAATACATTATGGAGGCTTTAGAATGGTTGGGAATTGCTCCAAGTGAAACCGTTGGAAAAAACGAAAAATTTGGACCATACAGACAATCGGAACGTAAGGATTTATACAAACAATATGCTGATCAATTGATTGCGTCTGGAAATGCTTATTACGCATTTGATTCGGCAGAAAGTTTAGATTCTTTGAGAAAACAACACGAAGCAGAAGGAAAAACTTTTATTTATAATTGGAATATTCGTGAAAAATTAGATACTTCATTGGTGATTTCAAAAGAAGAAACCGATAAAAGAATTGCTACTGGAGAAGATTATGTTATCCGATTTAAAACTCCTGTAAATGAAACATTGCATTTGCATGACATTATTCGTGGCGACATTAAATTTGAAACTAATTTATTAGACGATAAAGTTTTATTCAAATCGGATGGAATGCCAACTTATCATTTGGCCAATATTGTTGATGATCATTTGATGGAAACTTCTCATGTTATTCGTGGTGAAGAATGGTTACCATCAATGCCTTTACACGTTTTATTGTACAAAGCATTTAGTTGGGAAGCTCCAGAATTTGCGCATTTACCATTGATTTTAAAACCAATTGGAAACGGAAAATTATCAAAACGCGATGGAGATAAAATGGGATTTCCTGTATTTCCTTTAGAATGGAAAACAGAAGAAGGAATTTCATCTGGCTATAGAGAAAAAGGATTCTTTCCAGAAGCCGTAATTAACTTTTTGGCTCTTTTAGGTTGGAATGACGGAACAGATCAAGAATTGTTTTCATTAGAAGAATTGGCTGAAAAGTTTGATTTAAATAGAGTTCATAAAGCTGGAGCAAAATTTGATCCTGAAAAAAATAAATGGTTCAATCATCAGTATTTGCAAAAGCAAAGTGATGAAAGTTTGGCTAATGCCTTCGCTCCTATTTTGGCTGAAAAAGGCATTTCAACTACACTCGATGTGACAAAAATAACATCATTGATTAAAGAACGTGCTAATTTCGTTTCAGATTTTTGGGAATTATCAGATTATTTCTTTGTTGCACCAACATCTTACGATGAAAAAGCAGCTAAAAATTGGAAAGAAGAAACGCCTGGTTTAATGCAACAATTGATTTCTATTTTAGAAAATATTGGTGATTTCACATCCGTAAATATTGAAACAATTGTAAAAGATTGGATGACGAAAAACGAAATTGGTATGGGTAAAGTAATGCAACCATTTAGATTGTGTTTGGTTGGTGCTTTAAAAGGACCACATCTTTTTGATATTGTAGAAATGATTGGAAAAGAAGAAACCATCAAGCGATTGGAAAAAGCAATTGCAAGTTTATAGAAAGAGAAAAGCCCTGAAATTCAGGGCTTTTTTTTAGTTTTCAAAGTAAGTTACTTTGTAATAAGTTTCATTATCTGATTCAATTAGCCAAGTATTTCCTTTATTAACAGCTGAACAAAAAGAGGTTTTATTTTTGTTGTTAACTGTTTTTATATAATCTTTTACTTTTTGGTTTGTGTTATAAACAACCATGGTTTCATAATCTAAAATTTTATTCTTCAAATCTTCTTTATTTGTAAGATTTGCATGAAGGAATTTTTTGTCTCCATAACTTGAAATATTATAAGCACTTGATTCTGATTTGAATGTTATTTTTGAGTTTGAATCAACTTTTCCGTTAGAATTTAATTTTATGTAATGAATATAATCATCTAAAGATTCTTTTGCTCCAACATTAAAAACTACTGAATCTCCCATTAAAAACAAATCAACATACAAGTAAGTTAAATTTTGATTATCACTAAAATCACTTTTATCATCGATTGGATTGATTACTTCCCAAATTTTTGTACCATCTTCTTTAAATTTAAAAACATAATAGCCTAAAGGAGTATTAGAATTATCATTTGATTTTTCAAGTCTTTTTCCGTACAATCCATAAACATAAACTTCTTTGGTATCTGAATCAACTATAAAATTATTAATACTTAAATCATCTGAAAAAATGCGTTTAGCAGTATCTCCAAATCCTTTTGTTTCAGTATTTCCACCATTATTATTTGAATAAATTAAAAAATCATTTTTAATATCAATTTTGTAACCTACATCACTTAATTTTTTTCCTTCATAATTAAATCTTGTTAGATATAAGGTAGTAGATTTATAATCTTTTGAAATAGATTTCGATATTACTTGAAAGTAGTCTTTAGCTGCTCTTACTCTTGTTTTAACATCTCTTGCATATTGAACATTATCTTCATTTACTATTCTATCATAACTTGGCGATTCGCAATTTTTTTCCGTGGCCTTAAAAGATGGTAAATCAGTAATTGTAAAACTTAATTCTTTTTCTTTAAACTTGTGATTACTAGTAAATAAAAAGTCATCCAACATAAGTTTAAAATTATTGCTCTTAGGTAATTCTGCAATCTTTTTTCCGTTTTTATAAAACTTATGATCGCCTGAAAAACTCATTTTTTCGTATTCATCAGTTCTAAATAAATTTCCTGATGGAGAAAAACGAACATTCATTACGTTAACATTTTCTAACAAATTGGTTTTTGAACCTTTTGAATCTAAAGAAATAATACTATTAACTTGCTTATTTCTTGACATACCAACGCTATGTTTACCTTTTTCTATAAAAATTTTATTAGATAAAGTTGAAAAATGATAACCAATAGGAACAAGATTTTTTTCAAAATTTTCTTCAACAATTACCTTTTGAGCATTTAAAACACAAGCTAAAAATAAAGCAAAACCTAATAAAATATTTTTCATAATAAGTTGTTTTTAATTCTTAAATCTAAATTATATAATTTCTTATAAATTAAAAATAATCTGTCCACTAATTGTTCCTATATTTCCTTTGAATTTATCGTTGTTGTTTAACAAAATTAAACTGTCTTCATTGTTTAATTTATTTAAAATATTGGTGAAACCATATTCATAAAATACAACAGCACGAACGACTTTATTTCCAGCAGAAAATCCTGCATAGAAATTTCCGTTGATTTTAGAAATATCTGAAATTTGTTTTGCTTGAAGCAATGTTCCATTAATAATGTTGTTTTCGTCTTCTTCTTTAACACTCATTTCTCCGTTGATTTGCAAAACTGGTCCAAAATCGAATGAAACATGGTCTTTAACAACATTATAACTCAATAACAAACGAACTTGTGCTCCTGAAACGCTAAATTTAGTGTCTTTTTGAGCAAAAGTTGGCGTTGTGGTTTCTAAAGAAAAATTATTGATGAAAAATTGCATTCCAAAAATCATACTCCAATTGTTATAATAGTTTCCTCTCACAGAAAGTCCACCAGCAAAACCAATTGCGGGTTTTGAATCGAAATTTGATGTAAATAGAGTTGATCGAGAAACTCCTGCAGAAATACCTATTCTGTTTCCGTCACGATTTCTATATTGAGCAAAAATTGTTGTGGTTGAAACCAATAGTAGTAAGGTGAAAAATAATTTCTTCATTATTAAAATATTTATTTGTAACAAACATACATTATTCTCGTATAATAACTGTATTAACAAACTAAATATTACACATGGGACCATTTTTGATTGTTTTAGTAGTCTTCGGATTAATTATTTTATTTTCTTCTTTCTTTACAGTAAAGCAACAAACGGCAGTAGTTATTGAACGTTTCGGGAAATTTACAAGTATTAGAAACTCAGGTTTACAACTTAAAATTCCAATTATTGACAGAGTTGCTGGAAGAGTAAACTTAAGAATTCAACAACTTGATGTATTAATTGAAACCAAAACTAAAGATAACGTGTTTATCAAAATGAAAGTTTCTGTTCAGTTTAAAGTAATTCAAGACAAAGTTTATGAAGCTTTTTATAAACTAGAATATCCACACGATCAAATTACTGCTTATGTTTTTGACGTAGTTCGTGCTGAAGTTCCTAAATTAATTTTGGATGACGTTTTCGTTAGAAAAGATGATATTGCTATTGCTGTAAAACGTGAATTGAACGAAGCGATGACAACTTACGGATATGACATTATCAATACATTGGTAACCGATATTGATCCAGATATTCAAGTTAAAAATGCGATGAACAGAATCAACGCTGCAGATAGAGAAAAAACGGCTGCAGAATTTGAATCTGAAGCACAAAGAATTAGAATTGTGGCTAAAGCAAAAGCTGAAGCTGAAAGTAAAAAACTTCAAGGTCAAGGTATTGCTGACCAAAGAAGAGAAATTGCTCGTGGATTGGTAGAAAGTGTTGAAGTATTAAATTCTGTTGGAATTAACTCGCAAGAAGCATCTGCATTGATTGTAGTTACGCAACACTATGATACTTTACAAGCTATTGGTGCAGATACAAATTCAAACTTAATTTTATTACCAAATTCACCACAAGCTGGAAGCGACATGTTGAATAATATGGTAGCAAGTTTTTCAGCAAGTAACCAAATTGGTGAAACAATGAAAAACCAACCAAAACGTGTGAAAACAAAAAATAATCACACTTCAACAGATTTTAATCCAAGTGATACTTCAAATCCAACTGACGAAGTTTAATGAAATTATTCAGATAAAAAAAGAGGCTTAATCGCCTCTTTTTCTGTTTATATACCAATTGATAATATAAGGAATTACTATTTTTAAAAGTGTTCCGTAGGTTCCTGAAAATGCTTTTTGATACAAATTTCCAACAAAAGAAAGTGATTTGGAAGGCAAAATAGTTTCTTTTGTTTTTTCAACACTTAAAAGCATTTTTTGATAATAGAGTTCTTTTTCAACTTTCAGAATTTCCAAATCATTTTCAATTTGTGCGTAAGAGGAATATTTTTTTGTTTCCATAAGTTAATCATTAAAAAATATTTCTGAAAATTTCTCTAAAATTGGACCTTCTACTATTTTGTCTTTTACTAAAAATAATAACAACGCCAATACCAAATAAACTCCAGCAACAGCTAGAAATCCTAGTGGATAACTTTGAAATAATTGTCCTAAAGACATTGCTCCAGCAATAGAAATAAAAAGTAAAACAATCATCAAGCACAATGCAATCAAGAAAAACTTGAGCATTAGAGTTGTTGATTTCATAGCCACTTTGAAACCCCAAAGTTTATAGTATGCTAAACTGCTTTCTACATAAGCTTTGGCATTTTCTTGAATTGCTTCAGTATTTTCTTTTAATTCTTCAAAAGCCATTATTTCTGAAGTTTTGCGTTTTGCTTTTTTAACTCCGCCAATTTTTCTTCAAGAAAAGTAATTGCTTCTTCAGCTTTATAACTTGAACTAGAAAGTAAATCTTCAACCGTTTCTATTAATTCGTCTTTGGTTTTAGAAAACTTTTCTTTGGTATCTTCTTCAAGAGAATCCCATTTTGTTTTGGCTTCTCCTTTTAAGTCATCAAAACCATCTTTCATTTTTTCTCTAGTTTTTGAACCTTTGTCTGGTGCAAATAAAATTCCTAATCCAACTCCGATTGCAGCACCTGCTAAAATTGCTAAAATGCTATTTCCATTTTTACTTGACATAACTTTTAAATTTTGTTTATACTAAAGTTACGAAATTTTATCGTGTCGTAGTGTTAAATCGTCGTTAAAGAAGTAAAAACCATTTTAAAGCCAAATAATCAACGTTTATTGATGGTTTGGTGAATTATGTTGGTGAATTTTTAAAAATTGATTAAAATTAAAATATAAAGGCCGATTTTAATAGTAAAAAAATATACTTTTTGTTTTATGATAAGTTTTTTCAATAATAGAAAAACCCAACATTTCTGCTGGGTTTTATATATAAAATCTATTTATAAATTATTCTTTACTTTCTACTTTTGCCCAAGTATCTCTTAAGCCAACGGTTTTATTAAAAACTAATTTTTCGGAAGAAGAATCTTTATCAACACAATAATATCCTAATCGTTGAAATTGAAATCTTTCACCATCTTTTGCTGAAGCCAAACTTGGTTCAAGATATCCAGTAATTACTTCCAATGAATTTGGATTGATGTATTCTTTAAAATCTACTTCTTTATCACCATCAGGATTTTCATGTGTAAAAAGCCTATCATATAAACGAACTTCAGCTTCAATAGCGTGATTAATTGAAACCCAATGAATCGTTCCTTTTACTTTTCTTTGACTTGCTTCTGTTCCACTTCCGCTTCGAGAATCTTCATCATAAGTACAATGAATTTCAGTAATATTTCCTTCAGAATCTTTTACAACTGATTCTCCTTTAATGATGTAAGCATTTTTTAAACGAACTTCTGTTCCTAAAGTCAAACGGAAAAATTTCTTATTGGCTTCCTCTTGAAAATCTTCTCTTTCAATATATAATTCTCTAGAAAATGGCACTTGACGAAAACCTAAACTTGCATCTTCTTGACTGTTTTCAGCTTCTAAACTTTCTTCTTTTCCTTCTGGATAATTAGTAATAACTAACTTCACAGGATTCAAAACCGCCATAACTCTTGGAGCAGTTTTATTTAAATCTTCTCTAACACAGAATTCCAAAAGCGAAACATCAATTAAATTAGTACGCTTTGCAATTCCAATTGTATTAGCAAAATTTCTTATCGATGCTGGTGTATAACCACGTCTTCTCATTCCTGAAATAGTACTCATTCTTGGATCATCCCAAGCGGTAACATGCTTTTCTTGAACCAATTGCAATAATTTTCTTTTGGAAACTACAGTATGCGAAAGATTTCTACGAGCAAATTCACGTTGCTTTGGACGTACTTTAGAACTATCATAAATTTGATTCAAAAACCAATCGTATAACTCTCTGTGAGGTAAAAATTCAAGTGTACAAAACGAATGAGAAATTTGTTCTAAATAATCACTTTCGCCATGAGCCCAATCATACATTGGATAAATGCACCATTTATCACCAGTTCTATGATGATGAGCATGAAGAATTCGATACATAATTGGATCACGCATCAACATATTATTAGCACCCATACTTATCTTAGCACGAAGAATGTGTGTTCCGTTTGGAAATTCGCCATTTTTCATTCGTTCGAATAAATCTAAATTTTCTTCAACGGAACGATTTCTAAATGGTGAATCGGTTCCTGGAGTTGTTGGCGTTCCTTTTTGAATAGCCATTTCTTCAGAAGTTTGGCTGTCAACATAGGCTTTACCTTCTTTTATAAACTGAACTGCCCAATCGTATAATTCTTGAAAATAATCAGAGGCATAACATTCTTTATCCCATTTAAATCCAAGCCATTCAACATCTTTTTTGATTGCGTCAACAAATTCCTGTTCTTCTTTTGCAGGATTGGTATCATCAAAACGCAAATTAACAGGCGCTTGATAATCAATTCCTAAACCAAAATTTAAACAAATAGCACTAGCATGACCAACGTGTAAATAACCATTTGGCTCAGGCGGAAAACGAAAACGAAGTTTATCTTGTGATAATCCGTTTTTTAAATCTTCTTCTATGATTTGTTCAATAAAATTCAGAGACTTTTCTTCTGTTGACATAATTATTTCGTAATTTTAGCAAAGATAAAAATTTAGATGATAGATAATAGACGAATAGAAAATAGATGTGCTTTTATTTACTTTTTTATCTGAAAACTGTTTACTGAAAACTGAATACTAAAAAAATGGGAACAATTAAATTACAAAATATTAGAACTTTTTCCTTTCACGGATGTCTTGAAGAAGAAGGAAAAATTGGTTCAGATTATAGAGTTGACCTAGAAATCAAAACTGATTTACGTAAATCTGCACTTACTGATGAGTTGAAAGATACAGTTGATTATGTACTTTTAAATCAAATTGTAGTGGAAGAAATGGATATTAGAGCGAAACTTTTAGAACATGTAGCTCACAGAATCATTACAAGAATCTTTAAAGAAATTCCTTCTGTTTCTAGAATTATATTGGCTGTTTCTAAACTAAATCCGCCTATTGGTGGTGATGTTGAAGC
>Ga0075152_10000447_pt1 | contig 31159 bp, 20 predicted proteins | sample JI61114C2DNA_FD_70964 | JGI IMG/M metagenome (GOLD analysis project Ga0075152, IMG submission 70964) | Wastewater effluent complex algal communities from Wisconsin, to seasonally profile nutrient transformation and Carbon sequestration -... | ecosystem: Engineered > WWTP > Effluent > Algae...
CCAGATTCATTATTCTCAAAACCAAGTGGAAAACCAAACAATATTCATCTTTCTATAAAGGATATAGATCTGAAAAATGTGGATGTGACCATGCAGAATAAATATCAAGGACAATTGATACATCTTTCCTTTGAAAGTCTTATAGCGGGTTTCAATACTTTCAGCATTGACAGCAACCAATTTTATATTAACGAATTAAAACTTGAGGGGCCGATATTTAATATAAATGACATCGCACCTATACCCTGTAAAGAAATTAAATACATTAATCCATATCTGGCTTTAGAAGCCGCTATTAGAGCTAAAAGGAAACCCAGGCCAGACCTGAGGGTAGAGGCAAGCAAAATCAGTGTTGAAGAAGCTATTTTTTCACTTCATGATTATAAATGGCCGGTTGAAAAGGAATTGAAAGGTAGAATTCTTGATTTTTCAAATCTGGATCTGAATAACATAAATATAGGATTAGAAAATCTGATCTTTAATGGCAAAGAGCTTGAAACAGAACTAACACAACTTGCTGTAAAAACAAACACACCTTTTAATATTAATGACTTCAGTGCAGTAAAATTAAAATATACTGAAAATAAAATTTCACTTGAGGATTTCAATATTGATACTGATTATTCCCACCTTGAAGACAGCCTAACCTTGAGTTACAAATCTATGGATGACTTTCAGGACTTTGTAAATAAAGTTAAGATGAGTGCCCAATTCAAGAACAGTCATGTCGGGGTTAAAGATATTATGGTATTCGACAAATCAATTCACAGGGAAGAATTCCTGACAAGTAATGTTGATAAAGACATTCAATTATCGGGTAGATTTTCTGGCACTGTCAACAACCTTCGTGGCAATAATGTCCTTATTAACATCAATGATCTTGCTAAGCTGGATGGTAATTTTACTTTACACGACATCACACAGATCGATATAGCAACATTAAATCTAAACGTCAATACTTTATCCACTTCTGCAAATGGTCTTGAAAAAATAATACCTGGATTCGTCTCTTCACCTGAATTAAGAAAACTTGGAAATATTGTGTATTCCGGAAAATTTGATGGATACATACTGGATTTTGTCACTTATGGCAAACTAAAAACTGCCCAGGGAAATGGAGATCTGGATATCCACCTCAATATCAGAAATGGAACTTCAAATGCAGCGTATAGTGGAAAGTTAAATCTAGACAATTTTAATCTGGGTGCCATAACAGGTCAGACTGATATTGGTAAAGTAAGTGGATCATTTACGATCACTGATGGAAAGAGCTTCTCACTAGATAAGATCAGCTCTACCTTAACTTCCGACATTAGGATGTTTTCGTATAAAGGATATGATTATAAAAACTTTAAAATCGATGGAAAGCTTAATAAAAATACTTTTGATGGAAAATTAAAAATTAACGACCCCAATATCGATCTTGACTTCAACGGTAATATTAATTTTTCAGAGCAAACAAAAATTTTAAAATTTGATACTGATATCAGGAAATTTAACCCTGATAAGCTTAATTTGAGTTCATTAGGTCTGACATTCAAAGGCATCATTAAATCTGATCTAACCTTCAGAACATTCAATGATATTCAGGGCACATTGCTTGCCAGAAATTTTGTTTTAAAAGATACTTCTGGCCAAGAGCTCAAAATAGACACATTGAATTTCATAGCTAGTAATATTGGCAACGGAGCTAAAAAATACAATCTAAACTCGGATTTATTAGATGCTGTTCTTCAAGGTAGATTCCAGATTGAAAAATTACCTATAGATATTGTTAAAGTATTCCATTATAATCATACTAAATTAGCCAATCAATTTAATATCCAATCTAGCGAAGATTATATTTATGATAATAACTTTGATTTCAGTGTCAATCTAAAAAATTCAAAAAATGCATTTAAACTGCTTGGGTTGCCATTGGATGCTATGGTTGATAGCAAAATCAATGGTAAATTTTCAAATGTAGATTCAACAAAATACAATTTGAACATTAACTCTAGCATACCGAATATTGCAGGAGATGGATTTAAATTTAAATTCTTGTTTTTTGAAGGAGTTGGCAATCAAAGCAGTTCAGATTATTTTGTATATGCCAATAGTGGCAATATTGGTGACTTGGACTTGAATCAAATGGATTTAAGTGCTACACTCGAACGAGATGATATTAAATTCAATATTAAGACTCCAAAAATCCAAAATATCGCAGAGAATCTCAGTATCGACGGAAATTTTACCGTGGATGAAGGATATAATATCCTGAAATTCAACCAATCGAAATTTGATTTTTTTGATGATGGTTGGACAATAAACAAAGACAATCTGGTTAAATTTGGTAATAATGAACTCATCATACAAAACCTTGAATTCACAAATGGCGAACAAGATGTATCTTTTAATAGTTTTGGTACACAAGGACTAAATGTCGAGGTAAATAATTTCAGCGGCACTTTATTAGATAGCCTTCTATCTGATTCGGACGTTCAAATGAGAGGTACAGGCAATATTTATTTAAAAATAGATAATGTTTTCACTCAGGAAAAGATTGTCTTGACTTCTCAATTCGATAGTTTATCTGTAAACGGAATCTCACTTGGAAAATTAGATCTATATGCCGCTACCCCATCCTTGAAGAGTAAGATTGATTTGAAAATGACACTCGGAACCGGAGAAAAAGAATTAAAAATAGATGGACTCTACACACTTCCCGATTATAAAGGAAAGGATTACGCAAATAATTATCTAGACCTGTTAATCAAGGCTAATAATTATCCTCTCGTGATTGCAGATATTTTCCTTGGCGAAATGATCAATGATACAAGAGGCGCATTTACTACAAATATCAAGGTCAAAGGACCAATTAATAATCTATCAGTGGGTGGTGATATTAATCTACAAAACATGGCTACTACAGTCAAATATTTAGGCACAAGATATTATGTTCCTAAATATACAGTGAGGTTGAGTGACAAACTTATTGACCTTGATGACATGACAGTATTGGATGAAAGAGGAAATACTGCAACTATCTCCGGCGGAATTAAACATAATAAATTAAAAAACCTTTATACCAATATTGAGCTAAATTCAGACAATTTCCTATTGCTGAATACATACGAAAAAGACAATAGTCAGTATTATGGTACTGCAGGTGGTAAGGTAAATGGCAAATTTACGGGACCTTTTGATCAATTAAATATTGAAATAGATGCTGTCACCGGACCAAATACGGAGCTTTTCCTACCTATAGCATCTTCAAAAGAAGTCGACAAACTAACTTTTATTCAGTTTAGAAATATAGAAGATACGACCGTTCAAAAAGAGATCAATAAAGTGGTATCATCAAAAGGTCTTTCATTGAAAATGAATCTTGATGTCAACGAAAATGCGACACTCAACCTTATCATCGATAAACAAACAGGCGATGTCATTAAAGCCAAAGGTAATGGCGTTTTGGATATTGCGATTCCTAGGAATGGAAATCTAAATATGTATGGAGGATTTGAAGTTGCCAGTGGAGAATATAAGCTAAACATAATTCCTCTATATAACCTTTCAATTTTTGGTGCACCATTCCTCATCAAAAAAGGAGGAACGCTTATTTGGAATGGCGATCCTGTATCAGCGCAAGTAAATATTGATGCAGAATATAGAGGTATCAATACTTCCCCATATAACTTTATTGCAGAGTATCTTCCTGGTGATCCGAAACTCCAGAATGAAGCTTCCAGGCCAACACCTGTAGATCTCACACTTAATTTAAGAGGAGAACTTTTAAAGCCAGAGATCTCATTTAAAATAGATTTTCCCCAACTTTCACCAGATATAAAAATCTATGTCGATAGCAAATTAAGATCTTTAGAGCAAGATCCAAATGAATTATACAAACAAGCAGCTTCTCTTGTATCATTTGGCTCATTTATTCCTAAGGACATATTAAACCTAAATGCTGTAAAGGCGACCACCTATAACACCTTGTCAGACTTAATTTCATCCCAATTAACACAAATACTCTCTCCAATGTTGAATGCTGCTGTGGCAGATGGAAAAGTACTCACAGGTGTTTCCCTTAATTTGAATTATAATTTCTATGAGGCTAATTCGGCCGGAGATGGAGGAATTCAGGGCCGTATTGGTTCAGAATTGCAGATAGGTCCAAGTCTAAAATTTTTCAATGAAAAATTAATTCTAAATACTGGGGTAAAGAGAGGTGACCAAGGTGCGGATCCTTATGTGGCAGGAGATGTAGACCTCCAATACAATTTGACGGCAGATAGAAGATATGTATTGCGTCTTTATCAGAAAAATGATGCTGTGTTGGAAGGTCGTAGAATTAGAAGTGGAGCTGGATTTTCATATAGAAGAACGGTAGATTCCTTTGGTGAATTATTTAGAAGAGAGGACAAAAAGAAAAAAACCAGAAACAGAAATTAAAAATGAAAAATATTCGGCAAATGAAAAATAATTTCTTTATTCTTATTTTTCTCATCTTCAATACTTTGGATGGTTCTGGTCAGAATTTCGGTTCAGATTATATCGAGGTTTATTTTACACAATCAATTACCCAAAGATATCAGAGCGAATCCAATTATCCTTATAAAACAGGAGGGCCAATACTAAAAGAAAGGATCCTAAGGCAAATAAATGAGGCAAAGAATACAATCGATTTGTGCATGTATAACAACTCTGATAATAATATAGTAAATGCTTTAAAGAGCGCACAGACTAGAGGCGTAAGAGTAAGATATATAGCGGATCAAGAAACATCAAATAGTGCAATTAACGGAAGCGTAAATTTTAAAATTCTATACGCCAATCCAGGAGAAGGCATCATGCACAGCAAGTTTATCATAGCTGACGCCAACACCACTGATGCTAATTTAATGATTGGATCATCAAATTTTACAAACAATGGATTCAATGATGATGCTAATAACATTTTATTTATAAAAAATACAGACCTTGCTCAAGCATTTACTATCGAGTTTGAAGAAATGTGGGATTCTTCCGGCCCTATTCCAGGGAATAATCCCAAATCAGGTGAAGATAAAACAGACAATACTCCTCATCATTTTATGATAGCAGGTATTCCAATCGAACTTTATTTCTCACCTTCAGATCATACAGAAGAACATATAGATGAGATCCTATTATCTGCACAATTTAATATCAGGTTTGCCATTTATACCTTCACATCAGATCTTTTGTCTTCAAGAATAGTCCAGAAGAAAAATGAAGGTATCCTTGTCAGGGGCATTACTGATAATAATGATGGTTCTTTCGGGAAGTTGCTATACATGCAGCAAAATGGTGTCGATGTCTTAGATCATACCCCTTCCAGTCTTTTACATCATAAATATGCAGTGATCGATGCAGAATATGCGGATTCGGATCCGGTGGTTATTACGGGAAGTCACAACTGGACTTATTCTGCTAATAATATCAATGATGAGACTACTCTATTCATCCATGACATGAATTTGGCTAAATTATATGCAGCTGAATTTAATAGTAGATATTGTGAACTTGCACCATGGGATTGTAATCTTATAGCTACTCATGAGCAGGAACAATTAGAAATGAAAATGTTTCCAAGTTTGGCTGCTGATTATGTTCATATAGAATTGGACAGAATACCAAATGGTCCAATCTCAATAATTGTATACAATGAAGCAGGGCTTCCTGTTTTATTCAAAAAGAATGAAAATATAACTCAATCGTTAAACTTCGAAATAGATATAAAAGCTTTGCCAAAAGGAATCTATTTCATAAAACTACTTACGTCCGACAAATTTGAAAAAACACAAAAAATTATCAAGTTGTAAGATTATGGTAAATATCGAGAAGTTTAACTGATTCCTTGTTCCAATTTAGCTCTGAAGATGCATTAAAGCAGTTACTTCTAAGTTTTTGATATAATTCGGGATCAGATTTTAATTTATTAATTGCTGTTACAATATTTGAAACTTTAGTATCTGGAATCATAATGGCTATTTCAAATTCATCATTGAGCGTCTTGTATTCAGGAAAATCAATGCATATCTGAGGAATGCCACATTGGATATAATCGAAAAATTTATTTGCTAAAGAGAAGTAATAACTTTTTCCGAGTAGCTCGAGGATATTTATCCCTATCCAAGCTTTTTCTGTTACGGACTTCAATGCTTCTGGATTTAAATTACCAAGAAATTTTACTTTATCCTGAATCCCATTTTCAAATGCCAACGATTTTAAAGCATCGGATAAATTGCCTTCACCAGCTAACCAAAGCTCTTTATCCTGAACTTCCACCATTGCAAGGATAAGATTTTCTAATCCTCTACCAACGTTCATAGCGCCTTGATACAGGATATAAGACGACTGATGCTCTTGGCTTAATTCCTCAATTGTATCTTCTGAGAAAATAGGTAGATTTCTGATGAGATCAAAGTTCTTCTTATATCTTACAGACATTTCCAATCCAATGGACCTACTGACGGTATAGCAATGATCTGCTTTCGGAATACATATATATGCGACAGCTTCCCAAAACTTCTTTAGAAAAGGTCGATTTACTATTTCAGGTGATTCTGTAAAATATTCATGAGCATCATATACCAATCTATACTTTCGAAAGAATTTTAAAAAATAACCAGTTGGTAAAGTATCCAGGTCAATGCAGCAAAGAATTGTAAATTTTTGGCCAAGAAGGAAGAAAAAGGCTCTTATATTATATTCAAAATAAGCAAGAAACCCTTTTTCAAAGATCGGTGTGAATCTTTTCACTTTAAAAGAAAGGTGTGAAATATCCTGGCTCGTTAGTTTCCTCCCAAATATTACTATTTCGTATCCAGCATCGTATAGTGAAGACCATATTCTCAACATACGCTGATCATATGGTATATCTCCGAACGTAAGAAAATGTAATTTACCGGTTTTCAATGCTTTATCTTGATTCTATAGTTTTCAAATTCGATTTTATTTTCGTTGAGTAAAAATTGTAGTGCTATTTGAACAGATACTTTATTTTTTTTGAAAAAAGGTGCTCTAACAAGGTTTGAAGAGCTATTGTCTTCACCATTTGCAAAGTTTATAACATATTCGATACATTCATCGACCTCCTTTTGTGGTATCCTATTTTGTTTATTCTCAATACAAATGTCACATATTCCGCAGTCTGAAACAAACTCTTCCCCAAAATAATCAAGTAAAGTTCTGTTGCGGCATACCGGACTTTCTACAAAAGCTAAGATAGCATGGACCTTTTCTTTATATCGTTGCTTTAAAAACTGCTGTAATTCAAAGTTAAAACTTAACTCTTGCGCATTATATCTAAACTGCCCGAATGAAATCTGGGGATTTTCTTTTTGCTTTTCAAAATCAAGAACTCCTGCCAAATCGAGATATTCTAACATTTTGAGAATAATTACTTCCTGTGTTTTAACTTTTTTAGAAATTAAGCCGATGTTTATTTTGACAGGCATATTAAGAATTCCCCCATACATTCGAAGTAATGTTTCAATCAAAGTGTCATACTCAGGATTTCTTAATTGAAAATCATACAATTCTACTTTATTATAATTGATCATGACCTGGTCAGGAACATAAATACCTTCCGTCAAATGAATGTAGTTTTGAGTTTCAAGTTCTTTTAAGGCCTTGACCAACCAAACCACTTTGTAATCATATTTTTTACAAAAATCATACATATTGAAATCTTGAAATTCACCTGAATGTTCGCCTGAACCTACCTGAAAATAATTTGCTAATTGAAAATATACTTTTATCAATTCTTCAGCCGAAGGAAAGGAAGATTCTATTGAATCAAGCAAATTGTCAATATCAGTATCATCGTAAAATATGGCTGCATAAGATTTATTCCCATCACGGCCACCTCTCCCGGCTTCCTGGTAATATTCTTCAATACTGGATGGAATAGCAAGGTGAATCACAAAGCGAACATCCGGCTTGTCTATTCCCATACCAAAAGCACTAGTTGCTACCATTACCCTGATCTTGCCAGACATCCATTCATCCTGTATTTTGGAAAGAACATCACTGTTTAAACCAGCATGATAATTGGCTGCTGAAACTTTATGAGTATTTAAATAAGTAGAAACCTCAGAAGTTGCCCTCCTGCTTCTGACATAAATAATACCACTTCCCTTCACATTATTTAGTAAATTTAGGATCTCACTCCTTTTATCTAAAGCTCTCCGTGCCACATAAGTGAGGTTATTTCTGAAAAAACTGACCTGGAATAATTTAGCTTTTTGAATATTTAAATTTTCTCTGATGTCCAAAACCACCTGTTTGGTAGCTGAAGCAGTCAAAGCCATGACAATTGGTCTTCCTGTGGATTTTATTGTGGTAGATATATTCAGATAAGAAGGGCGGAAATCATAACCCCATTGTGAAATACAATGTGCTTCATCAACCACTATCATGGAAACATTTAATCGGTCCAGGTATTCAAGAAAAAGAGGTGAAGAGAGACGCTCAGGAGATAAGTACAACATTTTTATTTTACCAGAAGTACAATTACCAAGAATTCGGTGGATGTTTTTAGCATGCATTCCGCTATAAAGACCCTCTGCCTGAATGTGCATTTTTTTTAGTCTTCCTACCTGATCCTTTATTAATGAAATCAAAGGACTTATCACAAGTGTAATACCATCGAGGATTAGAGCCGGAACCTGAAAACATAGAGACTTACCACCACCAGTTGGCATTAAAACAAATGTATCTTCACCCTGCAACACATTATCAATGATAGCATCTTGCAGTGGCCTGAAGCTGTTATAATTCCAATAATGTTTAAGTACTTCAAGAGCTTTGGACACAATCCGGTATTTGGAATGAAGATACTAAACTTAAAAAAATCGAAGGGCTAAAATTTAGGGCATTTAACTCTATGACCGAATGTGTTCCCAAGAATGTCATCCAGCGCAACAGATACACCCAAAAGACCTGCGAAATACATGTCATTTGATTTAGGATTACCCCTTTGAGCTCGATCTTCGTATTTTTTTGGTTCCCCATCAGGTAGTATTCTGCGGTCAGAAAGGTTGAATGCAAGGTCTCCTCGCTCTTCTCTAAGTTCATCACCCACAGCATAAGTAGAGCTCACATCATCAAGATAATCTGTAAATGTAAATCTAGGTCCGAATTCTATGAACAAACTAATGGTGGGGCTGACATTATATTTTAGTCCTAGTATAGCAGGTATGGCGATCTGAGCCAATTTATATGGTTTTCTTTCAGGAAATGAGGAGAGTCCCTGACCTTCCGTACTCAATGGTTGAAGTGCATGATAAGTACCAGCAAAGAAAGCTTTTGGATTGTGAAAAAATCCAGCAATACCCGAACTCACGTATATGCTAATAGGAAGTTCCATCCGTTCTGGATCAAAAGGCAATATATAAAATTCCCCTTTTAATGCGATTTCCCATACATTAGATCTAAAGGAGAGATTTCTGTATTTTAGATTTTCCTTAGAATTGATTTTGTCATCACCTGCAAGTGTAAAATTTTGAATACCCAATTGGAATGCCACTCTATCGTTAAAATGGTGAGAAGCAAATACACCTAAAGCCGGTCTGACTAGTTTAAAATTATCTGCCGCTTCATCCGGACTTAGATCACCATAGTATACAGAACCACCGATACCAAGACCAATTTCAAAAAATTGTGCAGAAGCGATTTGAGGGTAAATAAGAATTGATATTATAAATAATCTAAATATCTTCAAGATATAATATTTTTTTATTCTTTAAGTAATCTGGAAGGGTTTAATGCAGAGCAAAGGTAATGAAATGTCATCAAATGTAATTTAATTATAATTAATCTGATAAAAAGGCCAATTAGAAGAAAAAAGGGTTGAAGACAACATGAGATTGTTATTTTTGCCGTTATAATAACGTTCTATATTTTGTATTTGATATTACAAGATTCATTAAGTTAATTATTATTAAAAAACCATAACATTAAAATACGCATGAAAAAATCGATTTTATTTTTTTTATTAATTTGTAATTTCTTATTCTTAGCAAATATTCAAGCCCAAGAAGTGGCCCCTGAAAATTGGTTCACCTCAGATTTCTCCGATAGTAAAGTAAGAGGAACTAGTGCAGACAAAGCTTATAAAGAATTATTAAATGGAATACCTAGTGTTCCGGTCATAGTTGCTGTCATAGATAGTGGCGTCGAAGCGGATCATGAAGATCTTGCTTCTCGTATGTGGGTCAACAAAGGTGAAATACCGAATAATGGCATTGATGATGATAAAAATGGCTACATAGATGATATCCATGGTTGGAATTTTATTGGCGGACCTAATGGTAAGAATGTAGGAGTAGATTCTTATGAAGCTACCAGAGTATATGTTTCATTAATGCCAAGATTCAAAAATGCAGATTCAACAAAAATCAGTAAGAAGGATAAAAAAGATTACGAAACCTATCGTAAACTGAAAGCAGATATTGAAACAAAGAAGGCTTCAGCTGAGGCCAATCTTGCACAGATTGAATCCACTCAAAATATGATCATGGGTCCATTAAAAGCTGTTCAAACAGCTCTTGGAAGAAAAAAAGCAACCTTAGAAAATGTAAATGCTATTGAAGAAGGCGAAGATCAACAACTTGCCATGGGTAAGATGATCATGTCTCAGATCCTCGGTTCCGGTCAGGTACCTACGACCAACATGGATTCTATCATGATATTTGTAGATGATGAACTAAGTGAAGGGATTAAGCACTTTAAAGATCAAGTAGAATACTCTTACAATACTGATTTTGATTCAAGGAAAGAGATAGTTGGTGACAATTATGCGGACTATAACGAGAGATATTATGGCAATAACGATGTTCAAGGTCCTGATGCCTTTCATGGCACTCATGTATCCGGCATTATTGCTGCTGATAGAAATAATAAAATAGGAATCAGAGGGATCGCTGACAATGCGCTTATCATGAGCGTAAGAGCTGTACCTGACGGTGATGAAAGAGATAAAGATATAGCAAACGCTATCAGATATGCAGTAGATAATGGAGCTAAGGTAATTAATATGAGCTTTGGTAAAGGATATTCACCAGGCAAAAAATATGTCGATGAAGCTGTAAAATATGCAGAGAAAAAAGATGTATTACTTGTACACGCTGCCGGAAACTCTTCTGAAAATAATGATTCAACAGAGAACTATCCTAATGATGTATATAACAAAAAAGGAAAACCAAGCAAAAAAGTCGCAGCAAACTGGATCGAAGTAGGTGCGATGGACTGGCACGGTGGAGAAGATATGGCAGCTGAGTTTTCTAATTATGGCAAAAAAAATGTTGATATTTTTGCTCCTGGAGTTGATATTTATTCTACCATTCCAACTCAACAGTACAAAAATGCAAATGGTACTAGTATGGCTTCACCAGTAGTAGCCGGTGTCGCTGCAATGTTAAGATCTTACTTTCCAACGCTTTCAGCCAAGGACACTAAAGATATCTTATTAAAATCTTCCAAAAAGATGGATATAAAAGTCAAAAGACCCGGTTCTGATGAACTTGTACCTTTTAGTGAATTGAGTGCTACAGGTGGTTATGTGGATGCTTATGAGGCAGTCAAACTTGCATCTAAGAAAACCGGAAAGGCAATTAATATGGCAGGTAGGTCGTAAAATTTATTTCCTGCTTCTAATACAACAAAACCGAACGGCTTTAACACCGTTCGGTTTTTTATTGGAGACCAAGTGGTCTCAAAAAAATACACACACTTAAAATCACATTAGAAACGAGTTATAATTAGTTTTCACAAATGCTTTAATAATTCAATCAATACTTGTCTTCAATAAATACCGTTGAACTCTTATATAAAAAACATAACTGCTAACTCTAGGATAAATCAAGTATCATTTTACTTTAGCTAACACCTTGAAAAGGTGAGTAATTTACCCTATTACAAACAAGTGTATTTGGAGTTTTAAAAAGTGACCGATTAGAATATTTTTATTCTATAAAAAACATTATTTTTAACTGTAGAATTTATATTTTATTCATATTCAAGATATTGTGGAATTAAAAAATCTTGAACATTGACTGATGAGGAATACCCACTTCTTCAAATATTCCACCATCTATACTATAATCCATTGATAAGTAAAAGGCAACAGCCGTATCTCTTGCTGAGAGAACAATTTTTTTATATCCTTTATATTTTATCCATAATTCAACCTTGGTGACCATAATCTTTCCCAGTCCTTTACCTTGAAGTGCTGGAGATACGGCCACCTGCCTCATTTTTACAATATTTTGATCAACTTCCTTCAAAATCAGACACGCTCTAAGATTATTGCCATTATCATATAAGCCAAAATGATATTGGTCATATTCTAGTGCGAGATCCTCAGCTTTAAATTCCATATTTAAAGGTTTCCTTAGGACTTCTGTCCTCAACCAGACAGTGTCATCATATTCAGGACTGCCAAAAACGATTTCTATAAGTTGAAATTCCATATTATCTGATTAAAGTAAAACTACCTTTTTTAAAGTTCATTGCCCCATCGGATGTCGAATAACGAATGAAATAAACAAAAACTGCTGGATCCATAGGTCTTCCATTGAACAATCCATCCCATCCTATGGACTCTTCCCCCGGATAGAACTGATTTGCCCCAAAAACATTATTGCCCCAACGATCAAATATTTTGAATTCAATGATCTTTTCAATTTGAGGATGCTTTGGTATATAAAAGCGGTCATTTATTCCATCTCCATTGGGCGAGAAAATATTAGGCACGAAGATATCAATCTCATTATCCACAAAAATGGTAAGCTCATCTTCGTATTCGCATCCATATATATCAGTGAGCCATACTGATAAAAATTCAGTCTTACTAGGAAATATTTCAAACTTTTGTGTTCCAATTTCAGTAGTAAAACCATCAATACTGACTATTATACTATCAATTAGCTCTTTTGAAAAAGGAATTTCATAATTAACAGTATCACCAATTCTTATATATATGTCAGGGCCTAATTCCAAAATGTTAGATGTTGTATTAGCCACTTCGAAAGAAAATTCATAGTTACAGTTTTTTGAATCCAGTATTTCAATGCTATGCATACCTGATTCCAAATCATAAAACTGTGCGTATGTGATGAATGTATTTGAATCAATAGAATAACTGAATGGAGGACTTCCACCTGTAACAGTGTTAATAAATAAATCTCCTGTATGGTCAGTGCAATCAATCACAATATCATAATCAGCTTCTTTAATAGAATCTGCTGCATTGTTCACAATGAATATGCTAGTATCAAGACATCCTGTTTGATTGTCTTCTACATAAAAATAATAATTTCCTGTTTGATCTACGAATTGAGAATCTCTTGCATTTGATGTGTAGAAAACATTGTTATTGAATGACCATGAAACTAAATAATCGTTAATATTTCTTCCATTCAAAAACAACTCTGTTTCCATGGTTGTGCAATCAAGAAAAGCAGAACCTGTGACTTCAATCTTAGGTTTTCTATTAATAAGAATATCCAATCTTGCAGTATCATTTTTACAAACATTATTGCTACGCGCTACACTGAACATTACAAGTGATCCACTGCCGAGCTTACTAATATCCAGTTCTCTTTTACTTGGATTAAAAGCTTGAATGATACCGGGGAAACTTTGGGGAAAAGCATACCAATTGCCAGCGTTAAGGACGTTACTTAAAATAGTATCAAGACCTATTTTAGTTCGGTCTTCAATACAAAAGTTCAATGAATTATCATCCCCAGCATATTTTGCCTGATCAATATTCAATGTAAGAATTAGCGAATCTGCGCATTGACCAAACCAATCACTTGTAGTTTTTAACACAAATTTCTGAGGATTTTGTCCATTATTATTTGTGTCAAAGAAATGGGAGGGAAGAGGAACAACTGTTCCAGTAGCATCCAAAATATTCCACAAAACACTCACTTGAGGCTTAAACAATGAGTCAAGATCGATGATTCCATAATTACTACAAATAGAAAGGTTATAAAGAGAAGGTGAAATATCTGCTGGTACAGGGCATGTGCAATCAATTATTTTTAATATTGTTTTATAATTTTTCTCTAAGCATGGCACTAAGCCAGAATTAGTTGAATAATTTATGGAATAATACCCGGTAGGTAATTTGCTAAGATCAATACTGTCATTCAAGATCGTTACCCCTGGTAATCCCGAAATATTCCAATTACCTGACTTATCACCAGATTGAATGAAATCTGGAAGAAAATATTTGGGAACTCCATTTGAGTTAAAGGTATTACAAAGCGAGATAGTATCCTCTATGACAGCAAATGGTGGATTATTCAGAACTATGTTAAAGGATTGAGCAGCGTTAATATCGCATGTCCGGAAAAGAGTGGTCAGACTATCTATAACCAAAGTGCCACTCTGAATTACCTGAATTTGTAAAATTCCACCCATTCCACTTAAAGGAAGAATAGATTGGATGCCATTCCACGTATAATACAAAGTCCCTACGTTGTAATTATAATTGATATCAAAACTTATATCTGATGGTCCACAAATCACAGTGTCCTTGATTCCAGAAATAATGGGCGGATCGAGCAACATTATATCCAATTCCCCATTTGCGTCACAACCACCTATAGATCCAGAGTATTTAATAGTGGTGGTGTTAATACCTGGTAGTAAAAAACCGTTAACCGAAGTGCCGTCTGCATTAACTACATAATTTATTTCTTGTATGTCACCATTCCAGGAAAGAGATGCACTAGAGCCTAACAAATTTATCGCAAATGAACCATCGCATGTTAATGAATCGAATTTGAATGTAAAACCAGGGTTAGGATTAACTATGATTGTTTGGCATACAGTATCAGAAGACCCGCATTGATTGGTGCCAAATGCACATACTTGATAATTCCCTGTTGAAGTCCAGGTAACAAATGCTGTATCTCCTTTAAAAATAACATTTGGATTACCCTGAAAGGTCCAATGCAAATCATTGCGAAGTGTGTCTGACGAAACAATAAAAATTGATTCCATCCCATTACATGGATTTACAGGTAAAAGAACTGGGGGCATAGGAACTGTCATTTGCTCTACTACAGGGGCATCGAAACTATAACTACAGACTAGTGATCCGAATAATGCGGTGATCACCAAACTATAATCGCCACTAACAGTAACATCTACTGACCCATTATTAGAAATAATGTTGCCCGCTTCATCCTTCCAAGAATAACCTAAAATTTGAAATGTATTAATATTTGAAATAAAATTTGAAGTGTCTAATTTTACAATTTTATTGATACAATCAATAGTATCCGTCAATATATCGACATTTAGCGCTGCTACAATCAAATTTATGTTGACAATGCTATCGCAGCCGTGGATCGTAGAAAGAGTATCTCTTATTAATTGAGTACTGGTATACTTTTTCTGTCCAATGGTCAATGTATCATTTTTGCATATGACAAGATCCTTTAAAGGAAGGTCATAAAAATTATTAATAGTAAAGGAAAGTGAATCTGGTGTCAATTGTCCGCAGATAGAAGTAGAAGCAATAAGTGTTTGGAGATTCCCAAAATTATTTCCTATATAAGTTTGGATGATTGGATCATAACTTTTTAAATATGAAATTCCATAAATCTCATAAATCCCTTCAGATAGCAAAGTCCAATCAGGTGTAGCTGTAATCTCAATAATTATACCATTTAAAATAATTACGTATTTGTAATCGTAATATAAAACATCTGCTTCTCCTAATGGAAAATTTATTGATGGTATAAACAAGCCCAAACCGGTGTCATTTTTACAATATTTTACATCATTAACTGCCATGATTCCCGCCTTAGAATCACAAGGTAAGCAGCTAATGCCTGTTGGATCACAGAATTTGAGCGTAAAACTTTTGATCAAACCATCATAAAATACGCCATTAATAATATGTAATTGCCATATACCATTAGCGCTGCCCGAATCAAAATCCTCAAGACATCCTGAATACGGATAATATGAACCCGTATAGTTTGCACCTATCGTCCATGAGGCTCCATTTGACCATGTATTTGGGAACCCACCATCGGGAGAAACAAGGTCTGAGCATGGATTCATTTGAATATCCCATTCTGTCCCATTCGTGAAGTTGCCAATTTGAGTTGGTCCAATTAAAGAAATACTTTGACCGTTAGGAGAGATTAATTCAATTCGTAGATTACCAATAAAATCGTGTTCAAAATTAATTTCAATACCACATAATCCCTGCAACGGGGATGCAAGGTCATTATTTATCAAACCATTAACACTACCTTGAACAAAAAAATCAGCACCTACCGGAATAGTGTTATTTATTTCGAATTTGCATTGTCCAAATCCTGATAAATGAAAAAGCAGACTTATAAAGATAAGTAGAAAGTACTTCACCTTTTCCTGTGTTGATGGGATTAAAGTACAAATATACATATAAAATCCAAGTCAATGATAATCATGGCTTTGACTATTAGGAACAGTTGCATCTTGTAAGCAAAATTAGAAATACAATTTTTCAAGGCAAATAAGCCAAAGCCAAAAAAAAAGCAGTCTGATCATCAAACTGCTTTTTTCCTTATATACCTGAATCTATCAATTAATGATAGTCACTCTCGAACTAATTATTTTCTTATCCAATTCGATTTTAACCACGTAATTCCCTGCAGCTCCAAACTGATCTCTATTAAGCTCGATATTGTTTTGACCAGCATTTACTGTTACTTTTGAACGTTTAATTTCCTTTCCGTTAGTGTCATAAATTACTAAATCTGCCTTCTGAAAAGAATCATTCTGAAAATCAAGTTTAACTTTACCATTTGAAGGATTGGGATAAACATTAGCATTTACAATGTCAATACTTTTGTTGTTCAGCATAATAAAAGGTAGATATTCAGTGGCGATTGGTAATGTCTCAGGATCAAAAAACATTTCTGAATAATTAAAAGATTCGTCGGCTTTAAATCTATAAGCAGATAATACTCTTATTACATCTCTAACCCTGCAATCATGAATTACAGTAAATTCTAATTCCAATAAATTTTTTCCAAAATATGGTTGTTGAACAGCATCAAAAACAGATGCAATCAGATCAGTATTACCAAGTGGAAATGGATTAATACTATTATCTGTCCAATCGGGCACATAGATAGTACCAATTTGTTTAAAATTTATGTTTTGCTCATCAAACTGAATACAAAACTGAAAACCTAACATCTCACTAATATCTTCTCTGACGGTAATCAGAAAAGTATGTTCAGTTCCTGCTTTAAGTAAGGTGTCCTGAAACTGGAAATGAATTGAGTCGACCTGCGCATCAACCTTATTGGATATGCCCGCAATAGCCAAAAGAAGCAGCATTAAAAATTTGTTCATAATAATTATAATTGTTGTTATTAAAAAATCGAATTTTAATTTATTCTATAAATTTTGTCCAATAGTTCTGACATATAAAGTATCAGTCCAAAGACATCATTTATAGAGTAAATGAAATCCATTAAAATCAAATAAGCGTCTATATATACGCAAATGTAAGCAAATTATTAATATATACATTACATTTTATTGTAATACATATAAAAAATCAGGAAAGAAAATGCTTAATAAAAATAAAGACGATTAGGATTGCTTTTCTGCTGCTTGTCTTTTGGCTGTTAGTTGGCCAGTTAAAAAGTGAAACAGCATTATAAAATCGCTTGCCAAACTTAAAAAAGGGTATTTAAATGTAGCCGGTTTGTTTTTTTCAAAAAAGAAATGTCCTACCCAAGCAAAAGAATACGCCATCAATGGGCCGATTATAAACCAATTCCATTGTTTGGTAAAAAAACAATAAAAAAGAGTGGTAATGAATAATGATGTTCCAATGAAATGCAATATCCTACTTGTCCTGTTGCTGTGTTCAGTCAGATAATAAGGATAAAATTCTTTGAGTGATGTGTATTTTCTATCCATGAAAAGTTCATTAAGTTGACAAATCTAAATATTAATCGTGAACTTTCGAAGCTTTTGATTGAATATAATTGCCAATTGCGCCAATTTGGCATTGACACTTTTCTATTCGCGCCACAATGGCGCATTATTTGTTTGTAGATGCAATTTCAGCAGATAAAATCTCCGAAAATGACTTTGGAATATTGCTTGCAATAGCAATAATATAAAATATAAAACATCTTAACATGAACAAAATGCATTTCTATCGACCTATGATGACTGGATCTATACCAACATCAACACAATCAAAAACTACATCTATCCCTGCGTCCAATATTTCAAAGAGTCAAAAAGGCTATAATTTAGAAATAGCAGTGCCCGGCTTTAGTAAAGAAGAATTAGAGATAATCCTGGAAGAAGATAACCTCAAGATCATTGGTAAATATGAAGTAGAAAAAGAAACTAAGGAGCAATTTATTCATAAGGGATTTACCAAGCAACCATTTGAAATTAGTTTCAAATTATCAGACACAATTGATAATGAAAACATTGATGCTAAAGTTGAAAATGGATTGCTCAGAATAAATCTAGGTTTGAAGACTGAAGCTCAAAAAGAAGTAAAAAACATTGCAATAATTTAAAAATCAAATAATGGAAAATTATATTAAAGCAGGATATTCATTTCGCCCATACAAAAATGTAGATAGTTTTTTCAACCAGGGACTTAACAACTTCTGGTCTAATGATAGCATTATAGATGTCCCCCAGCACAACGTGAAATCTACTGGAGAAAGCTATATTATAGAATTATCAGCACCAGGTCTGGAAAAAGATCAGTTTGATATAAGTATTGAAGACAATACTTTAACAATTAAAGTGGATCGGAAAAAATCTACTGAGCAAATTGACATGTTGAATCCAACATATCTAAAAAAAGAATTTTCATTTGAGAAATTTACACGTAGATTTCAATTGGATAAAAATATTTCAAAAGATAATTTGATTGCAACTTATGTCAACGGTATTCTTTCTATCACTCTTGCGAAAAAAAATATAGTTGATAGTAGAAAGAAAATAGAAATAGCCTAAAATCGCGTTTTAAAACACAAAAGCCCGGTCAAAATTGATCGGGCTTTTGTATTTATCTTCCAAAGAATTAAATTTTTACTTTGATATTTTAGCTTTTATTTTTACTCGAATCATATCACCTGGCATTGGTAAATTATCCTTTGTGATTTTATTATAATCTATAATATTTTCGATAGTGACGTCATTATACTGATCGGCAACATCGGCTATAGATTCCTTTTCACCAAGTCTGTGCATGATATATTCGACAACTTCTTCATCATCAGAAACATTAGCTAATGAAGTATTAATAAAATTGCCATCTTCCATCATCGATTTCACTTGAACGAACTGCTCACTCAATGGCTGAACTACAGTTTGTTTTGTGAGAAGTCCGACTTGTTGATTTTTAAAAGCATACAGTTTTAATGTTTGCCCTTCTTTAATTGAATTATTACTCATTCCATTCCAAAATTTAATGAGCGAATTAGATACTCGTGCATTAACGGCAATATCCTCAAGTCGTTCACCCTTAGATACGGTGTAAACTAGCTCGACGTACTCACTATCATCTGAAGGGTTGGAAGTAAGAATCATTTCATTCAATGGATGAGAGGACTTATCAAGAGCAGGCTGAGTATTTCTAAAATTATTCATCGACCTCAATGGCAAAATGATATTCATTGCATTCTCAGAGGCAGGAATATAACCTTGTCGATACATTGGATTGAGGGCTTTCATCACTTCGTAAGGAACGTTCAACCTGTTGGACAAAGCTCTTAAATCCACTTTACTATATAAGCTGGAAATTTCAGTGATCTGTAAATCAAGTTCAGGAAATGTAGGCTTTAACTTATGCTTCGTATAGTAATTAAATATATAGTTAATCGCTATAAATTTCGGAACATAATTTTGAGTTTCACGTGGCAGATATTTTCTGATAGTCCAGAAATCTTTTTCCCCGCCAGCAGATTTTATTGCATTAAGGACTCTATTGGGTCCGCAATTGTAGGCAGCTAATGCTAAACCCCAATCGCCAAATTGATCATAAAGTCTCGCTAAGAAGCGGGCTGCAGCCTCTGCAGATTTATTCGGATCTCTTCTTTCATCAACTACGCTATTGAAATTAAGACCCATATCTCTTGCTGTTCCCGGCATGAATTGCCATAATCCTATAGCGCCGGCTGGAGAAATTGCATTTGGATTTAATGAGGATTCGATGACAGAAATCATCTTAAGTTCTACAGGAAGGTTGTATTTATTGAGTGCTTGGTCGAAAAAAGGGAAGTACATGGTGGCCCTTCCTAATAAATGTTCCGATGTAGTGCGGTAAGATTTGACGTATGTCTGTAAAAACTTTTTTACTTCCGGTGTATATCTGATATCAATCGCAGAATTTAATTTCCTGAGTCTAACTTTAATCAGACTTTCGTCAAATTCATTTTCATCTTCGTCCAAAGGTGATGCTTCAGTATTGATGAAAGTTTTGTTGGTATGAGCCAACTTTGGCAATGTACTTATGCAAAAAACTGCCAGTACAATGAAAATTTTTAATTTCATTGTCAGTACTTTAGTTAATAAATAAGGTTTCTTAGCAACGTATTGCAATCGCAAAATTAGCACTATTCCTCACTTTAGCACTATATATTAAAAAAAAACACAGCACATTAACATATATAAACTACTCATATGTATCATTATTGACATATAATTTCAGCTAGTTCTGTGAAACTTAAAAGACTTTGTTGGCCTGTTTTCATGTCTTTTAAATTAATTTTATTTTGTCTCGACTCTTCTTCTCCGATTATTGCGACATGTGCATATCCAAGTTCATTTGCATAGGTCATCTGCTTTTGTAACTTAACAGGTTCAGGATATAATTCGCAAGCAATATTGAGTTTCCTAAGCATATTTTGAATTTTAATAGCATACCCGAATGAGTCTATGTCTAAGCATGCGATCAAGGTATTCTTTGAACCAAGGACGGATTCCGGGAAAAGCTTTTTTTCTTCAATCAGATCGTATATTCTTTCCACGCCAAATGAAATACCAACACCTGACACATCTTTCATGCCAAAAATCTCAGTTAGATTATCGTATCTTCCACCACCACCGATGCTCCCCATATTGGCGTCCTTAGCCTTTACCTCAAAAATACATCCTGTATAATAGCCCAGACCCCGAGCAAGTGTTGCGTCGAACAAAAGCTCATTTTTCAATCCATTTGAATCAAGAAATGATAAAACCCTTTCCATTTCAGAAATTCCAAGATGGCCCTGTTCAGACTGCATCTTAGCTTTTAGTTCTGGAAGTGTTGTAGTCGAGATCATTTCCATCAATTTGGAGACATCTTTGGAATCAAATGCTTGTGATTCAAGCTCTTTGACCACTCCATCATTCCCAATCTTGTCAAGCTTGTCGATAATAATCGTAATCAAATTAAAATGATCTTTTAGTCCGGCACTTTCAGCAATTCCATAAAGAATTTTCCTATTGTTCCACCTGATTGTCACGGGTAGAGAAAGCTGATCGAATACCTCATCGTACAATCTGATCAATTCAGATTCATAAAAAAGTGAAGAACTACCCGCCACATCTGCATCACATTGATAAAATTCCTGGTAACGACCTCTTTGCGGTCGATCTGCTCTCCAAACAGGTTGAATCGCTGAACGTTTGAAGGGAAACTTAATATGCTGTCTGTTCATCACTATAAATCGCGCAAAAGGAACAGTCAAGTCGTACCTTAATCCTCTTTTAGATAGGTGAGTTATGGCTTTATTGCTATTCTTTGAGCCTAATATTTCCTCAGGTACATCTTTTAGAAAATCTCCATTATTAAGTACTTTGAAAAGCAGCCTATCGCCTTCATCTCCATAATTTCCTGATAATGTTTCAAGACTTTCCATGGCTGGAGTTTCTATAGAATCAAATCCAAATAAATGAAATTGGTTTTTAATTATATTAAAAATATAGTCCCTTTTTCTAATATCCAAGGGTAAAAAATCACGGGTACCTTTTGGTAATGTTGGCTTCAAGCTATTCTGATTTAGATTATAGACGCAAATGTAGCAGAATTCATGGAAAAATATCTACCTTCCAAGCAGCAAATAATGTAATAAATGCGTTTGTATTAACATCTATTACTGAGAGAATAAATTGAATCATGGATATATCGTTCCCATTGGATTATCACGAAAGAGACCTCATCACGGCTTGTGTTAGGCAGGAGGAATGGGCGATTCGCAAAGTTTATGAAGATTATTACAGGTTGATGATGTCCATTTGCTTGAGGTTCGCGGCGAATGAAAATGACGCCCAAGACCTTTTACACGATGGTTTTATCAAGGTGATTAATAATTTTTCAAAATTTCAAATTGGAACTTCACTACCATCATGGTTGCATCGGGTCATGGTCAATAGCTGCATAGATCATTACAGAAAGATGGTGCGACGTAAAACGGAAGATATAGATCAGGTCTATGGTAATCACTCACTCGATGCTGATGCAGTAAGCAAATACTCAGAACAAGAGATCCTAAATAGTATTCAACTGCTTAGCCCCACCTATAGAACTGTTTTCGTATTATATGCCATTGAAGGATTTTCTCACAAAGAAATCGGTGGCCATTTAGGTATCACCGAAAGTACTTCACGATCGAATCTAGTTAAAGCCAGATACAAATTGCAGGATATTTTAAGAAGAACTCATCGATAGTAGCATGAACAACGAAGAACTTTTTGATCAAATATTTAAAGACAAATTAGAAAATGTCTTTATCGGCCAACCAGATAATGCGTGGAATAAATTTTCAAGGGCATCAAAAATGAATGCCGCACGAGAAAGTCATTTCTTTGACCAGGCAATTAGTAGATCTTTATCAAACATTAACACTCCGATAATTGGAAATGAATGGCTAGCATTCAAGAACCATTGGGATACCCACACACATCTAATAGAAAACGAATTTGATAGCCAAATAAGGAACACGCTTCAAGCAAACAGATTGAAGCCAGATTCTCGAGCCCTATCAACACTTGAAAGTGCCTTATCTCAATCCAACCTCAGAAACAAAAACCTCATCCCTTCCAAGATAATTGAAGCAATATTAATGTCAATTATTTTGCTCTTATTATATATGTACACACCTCTACTACAGACAAGTAATGAGAAATCAAAACAAACAGTTCCATCAAAACAAGTCGATAGAGCAAGTATTGATCAACCAAATACAAATGCACAAGTTTCTTCATTAGTGACTAACACACGAATTCAGGATAAATATTATTCTAAAGATCTATCCAAAAATGTAAAAGTTCAAACAAATGATAGAGTAGCTAGCGCACCAGCTGATCCAGACAACTTGATGGTTCAAAATACTAATTCAAATATGTCTGTTTTGAATAATATAAATGTTGTTTATAACGAATTAAGAGAAAAACGAAATGATATAATAGAACCATCCATCAACTACTACTTAAAAAATAATGGTTTCGCGATTCAATCTAATCCGCTGACACAAGGTTTGAATGTCATGAGAAACATATCAAATGAAGATAATTCTCTAATTTTTAACAAATTGCATAATAGCGATATTCAACCGCGTTCAATTTATGCCAGTGAAAACTATCCAAACTACACTTCAATTCCATTTAATCAAAGTGACGGCAAAAAATTATTGTCAGCCATTTGGATTGGATTCAGGATAGGGCGCGCATTCGACTTAATAAGGACGCCAACGTATTCGGATAAAGGCAAATTAGTTTCAACTCAAAAAGTCCAGAGTACAATTCTTGCATTCAATGTGGAAGTTAAAAATGATTTTGTCAATTTGGAGACAGGTCTTAGTTATTCTTGTAAGAATTTTGGCTTTGAAGGTCCGCAGAATGAAATTGCACATTTTATTAATATTCCTTTGAGTATAAAGAAGGACTTTTTCCCTTCGAACAGATTTGTACCTTATTTTAAGGTCGGCCCTGATGTAACAATTGTAGCTGCGGCAACATACAAACCAATCGTTGAAAACGCAAACAGATTGCCAAAAGGTGATCAACTGGCTGCTCCATTATCTGGCTATCCGGACCAAAAAAACGAAGATGGAATAATAAATTCTGGAAAACTTAGCACAAATAGTTTCTTAGGCATTCATGGATCACTTGGGTTTGAAGCAAAAATCACTAATTCAAGTAAAATTACATTTGATATTTCCCAACAAATAAATCCCTTCGAAAAAGGCATAGGAATTAATAATCACAGGTTTTCAGAGAGATCGGTAACCCTCGGTTTCAAAAAATTATTATTCGAAAATTTATATTAAAGCAAACTAATCATTAATTTATTACGTTTAGGTAATCGAAGCATCTTTTTACAAAGTCTAATAATAAGACATCCCCTTTCAAAAAATTGAAGTTAATACTTAAAAGTTTATCATTAATTTGTTAATTATAATACTTTTTTGTTTTTCTGATACTAACTTTGCACTTTAATGGTCAAATGATTGTTAAGCCGTAATAATGATTAATATAAAACTATTTAATAACTAAAACACATTTTTTTAATTAAAACAAAAAGTATGAAAAAAATATTTGGATTTTGGAATCTATTGTTGTTAGCGACAACATCTATCTTTATGGTAAGCTGTGGTGATGACTTAAAGACCCCATAGACTTGACGTCTCCAACACTTACAGAGACTCATAACTTTGATGGAGCTGTAGCGCAGGATCCTGCAAACGAACTTACTATTGCCCTTAAAGCAGTAAAAGGAGTTGGAAACCTTTCATCGTTAAATGTAAAGGAGAATGGTGTAAATCTTGATCCTTCAAGGTTTGAATTGGGTGGTGATGCAGTTGCCTCAAGTACAGTAGCAATATTGGGTGCTGATCAACAAGGATTTACTAAAGAGTTTACACTTGATTTGCCAACAGTTACAGGTACTTATACTTATCTGTTCACTGTTACTGATGCAAATCAAAAGACTGACCAAGTTTCTGTTGAAATTAAAGTGAGAGGTCTTACTACAATTACTTCTGAAAAGCTTTACAACTTTGCAGGACCTTTGGCGAGTGGATTGAATCTATCTACAGGTAAGGCAGTAGCAAAAAACACTGATAACAATACTTGGCCGGGAGCTCACATCCTTGATGCAGGGAATGATTTAGTTGGAACTACAAATCCAACATACCCTTGGAAAGGCTCAATTACTAACTATGATGGAAGTGTCATTAGAAAGGTAGATAAAGCTGTTTGGAATTTTGCTGTTGGACTAATTGATGTCAAAGCTACTTTTGAAGGAAGCAGTGATATTGCAGTTGCTAAATTGGTCGTTGGTGATGTGTATGTTGTGAAAAAAGGAGAAGATTATTTCTTAATCAGAGTAAAATCAGTAGTTGATGATGGCATGAATCAAGGTGGTTCAGGTTCAAATGTTGATTATTCTGAATTTGAAATTAAAAATTAACCAATTTTGAAAGGGATGTTCTAAGCGATCATTCATTTCTAAAATGAAATCTTTTAATTAAGCCTTCGACTTTAATTTAGTCGAAGGCTTTTTTTATAAAAGTCTTTTAACTTTACTATTTTTAAGGATAACATGCGCTCCTTCTATTGAATCCTCCAGTAATACAATTCCCGGAGATTTGCCAACTTCAAGACTTCCAAGATTCTCATCAAAGCCTAAAGCCTTGGCTCCATTAAGTGTAGCCCACTTTAAAAGCTCAAATACTTCAATATCCGGATAGTGCTGTTCAATAGTCTTTAATTCCTCAAGAATGCTAAGTTGCCAATTGGAAGTCAGACTATCAGTACCAACAGTCATCTTACAATCATTAGAAATAAAATTCTGATATTCAGGCAATTTACCCTCTATGTACATATTAGCATTAGGACAAGTACACCAATAAACCTCTTTAAGCTTACTTCGTGCAAATACTATATCCTCCTGGCACATCGTAGTATTATGCACCAACAAAGTTCTTAAATTGAGATCCATGTGATCCAGGGAATAATGGATTGAAGAATGACCAATAGGATTAAAATGATCGAGCTCATTCCCCAGCTTATTGTAAAAATCAACAAATCCTCCAGATTTTGACACAAATAATTCATTCTCAGCGGTTGTCTCTTCATTGTGCAGACTTACTATACTTTGTTTATTGTTCAAAAGATTGATAGCAACGAACAATTCAGGTGTGACAGAATAAGGAGCGTGAGGAACTGCAGATCTTCTGTGTCTGCCATCAGAAGGAGCTTCATGATATACTTGATTGTATTGTTTAATTACGCGTTCTGTCCATGATGGGTTCAGCATATCAAAATACTCAACAAATGTGTAGTATTGCAACTTACTTTTCAATTTGAAAGGGAAGGTATGGTTCATGTTACTAATGTCACCAACAGCCATGATACCATTGTCAAACATTTCCTGATCAGCCAATTGAATTGCATTAAGAATGTCTTGAATTTCAAAATTTCTTTTGCTGACCACTTCTTTAATAAAAGAAATAAGGCCTAGTCCTGTTGGCACAAGTCCTTTCATGTGGGATAGCTCAAGATGGCAGTGCGTATTGATAAAGCCTGGAATAATGACCCCCTTATAATACTCAATATTTGGCTGGGTGGAGTCAAAAGTAGCAGAAATTTCCAGTATTTTACCTTCAGAATCCACTGTGATCAACCCATTTTTAATTGGGTTATGTGAAATAGGTATAATCCAATCAGCAGAAATCTTTCTAATCATCAGATATAGCTATTATGACAGCCTAAGATCATGAATCACAAGACCATTTCGTATTCTAGGTTCAAACCACGTACTCTTTGGAGGCAATGTGAGCCCCAGATCAGAGACTTTTTGAAAATCTTCAAAATCAATAGGATAAAGGTAAAAGCCAACATTGTTACCTGCTTTTTTGAAAGATTTATAAAAACCTTCCCACCCTTTGTAGCCTTCCACATATTTTATACGATCATCTGTTCTTACATCCTTCATTTCGAATAGGTCCTTAAAAAGTACCGCATTGATTAGTGCTGTATCTAAAACTAATGGCTCATCTTTATATTTCTCAAGCAAAGAAGGTTTCCAGACACATGAATAGATGTTACTACCAGATGTCATTAAGAAATTAAATTTAAACTTTGGAGTGAAAGGCTTTTTTATCTTTTCAACAAAACAATATCCTTTGAGTTTTTTCATCATTAAATCCCAATCCCAATTCTCAGAAAGGTTTATTATTCTATTGAAAGGATGAATCTGCAATCCACTAAATGGAATGTATACAGACAAAACATAATCGCCGATCTCTGAACCAGATTCATTGCCATATCTTGAAAAAGTCGAGAGTCGGTGGTGACCGTCCGCTATGTAAACACGCTTTAATTCATTTTCAAAGAAAGTAGTGATGTGCTCAATAGACTTAGGATCTGAAACAGTCCAGAAAGTATGTTTTTCGTCTTTATCATCAAAATGGAAATGCTGTACTAAATTATTGTCAGTTTTCAAAGTCTCCAGGTAGTCGTCAAAGACTTCATGCGAGGGATAAGCAAGAAGCACAGGCTTAACCATAGATTTTCTCACTGAAATTAATTTAATCTGCTCGAGTTCTTTTTCTTCCAGAGTCTTTTCGTGTCTCAATATATTGCCATCACGATAATCCTGAATATTAGTCAAACAAATTAACCCTTTTGAGCTCAAAGCTTTTCCTTCGATATTGTAAAGCACAAAATGAGGCACCTCACTCCGTTTGAGTTTCCTTTTCATATCTTCATCCTGAAAGCTGTTACGCACATTATCTGTAAAATCATCAATATTGTCAATGACAGAAGTATCAGGATAAACTGCAAGGAAAGTTTTAATATGCATTATTTACGTTTTATAATTTCCATATTCGAACACAATATTAATTGAAATATTGCACAATTTAATTGCTTTAAAATTTGATTTTAGTAAATAAAATTTTATTTGCTGATTAAAATACCTAAAAAATGTATTTGAATACTTCGTTTCCGTTGAAAAATCACTTTTTTGATATTGTGATTTTTAGAAAAATGTTTAGCTGTTTGAAAATTATTAATTAGTCTTTAACACACTGTCAAACTACATTCTGTCATGATTTGTGTAGATTTGCTTTCAAATACCACTATGAGAATATTTATACTGATTTTATTACTTCCTGCCTTCCTATATGCACAGCATATACCAGTTCTTGAAGGTCTTTCAGGTCAGGAATTACTTACTGAAATAAAAAATCAGTATAGACCACCAACGACATTAGGGTACTCGATTGCAAGAGATACTTTGTTCAGGAATATATTGGCTGTAAATGGCCAGTTGAAATGCCTTTATACAGATTATTCAATTAATTTAAATCCAAATTCAGATCCATCTGATAATGCATTCAGTCAAGGATTAAATACTGAACATATTTATCCTCAATCCAAAGGAGCAGAAAACGAACCTTTGAGATCCAATATGTATAATTTATATCCCGTTAGAGAAAACGTTAATTCGGATCGTGCAAATGATCCTTTTGGAGAAGTCCCTGATAATACAACGCAATGGTGGTACTATCTTGATATTAAACAGAAAACTAAACCCACTTCAAATATTGAGAAATACAGCGAAGCCGCAAATAACGTTTTCGAACCTCAGGAAGCTAGAAAAGGTGACATAGCAAGAAGCATAATGTATTTCTATAGTGTCTATACTCCAGAAGCTAATGCTGCTGACCCTAATTTTTTCCAGTCTATGATCACTGACTTATGCAATTGGCATTATCTGGATCCAGTCGACAGTGAAGAATGGAATAGAAATTTACTGATAGCTTCTTATCAAAATGATCTTGCGAACCCATTTATTTTGGATTGTACCATTCCTGAGAGGTCTTATTGTAGTAGCAGTGGACAAAAATGTATTCCAACAAGTAGTATAATACCTAAGATCAAAACATTAGGAAAAATTTTAGTGAGTCCGTCAATGTATAATTCCGGTCAAAACACCATAAAACTTAATCATGATATCGCAGTGACAGAAATTATTGTAGTTAATTCAGTTGGCAATAAAATTGAGGATGTTCTGACTTCAAACCGCATAGAATCGAGTATTCAGATGAATTTGTTGACACCTGGAAATTACTTTGTATTCGGAAAAGATATCAATGGATACATTATTGCCAAAGGAAGCTTCCAGGTATTTTAAATTTTTGGTTGGTAGATCTTAGAATTTAAAATGCCCCACTTGTTTAGTCTATAGGAGATACTAGTGCTCAATACCCCTAAACCATATTTTACACTTCTGCTGAAATTTATTGAAGAGGCTTCCTTAAAGTATTTTGTTGGGCAAGTAATCTCACCAATTTCATACCCTTGATAAAATATTTGTGCTATCATTTGGTTATCGAAGACAAAATCATCAGAATTGGCTTGGTAATTTATGCTATTCAAGACGTCAGCTGAAAATGCTCTGTATCCTGTGTGGTATTCACTGAGTTTCTGGGAGGATAAAATATTCTGAAATAAGGTTAAAAATCTATTGGCAATGTATTTATATTTGGGCATACCCCCTTTCAAAGCGCCCATACCAAGTATCCTTGATGCGAGCACTACGGGATAGAGCCCTGAACCTATCATATGGGCCATAGAAGGTATCAACAGCGGCGTATATTGATAATCTGGGTGAAGCATGATTACTATATCGCTTCCTAATTCTAGTGCCTTATCATACAACGATTTTTGGTTTCCTCCATAGCCTCTGTTAACTTCATGTCTTACGATGTGTTTTATGCCCAGACTAATTGCAACTTCCAATGTATTGTCAGTAGAATTGTCATCACATAATATAACCTCATCAACAATATCTTTAGGAATTTCTCTGAAAGTTTTTTCAAGTGTCTTTGATGCATTAAAAGCAGGTAAGACAGCCACTACTTTTAAAGAATTTATCATTCTTCTTCTCCTATATCCTCAGAGGTAGATTTCTCATTTGTTTCTGCATTCATAGAAAAGAAATCACGTTTATCAAGGAAGTCAAACCATTTCAAAACCTTTTTCATATCACTTGGATATACCCTATCTTCATCATATTCCGGAAGAACGATCCTGAAATAATTAGCAAGATCATTATTACTTGCTTTCAGTAATTCAGAGATATTATGGTCTTGTTTGATCTCAACCATAGTTTTGAATATATCTTCAATAGGTGTTGAATCACTATAGGTATAAATAGCTATTGACCTAAGTGGTGTAAATTGATGCTTTCTAACTGAAACAAACTGCTTAACACCGCTGTCCATATCTTTGATTATCAATCCATTGCTTCTGCTTGATTCAAGGTAATATAAACCCGGTAAGCTGCTTACTGAAACTATGTTTTCTATATTCTTTTCCATCTTTTATTAAGTAATTTAAATTAAAAAGGGTATAATTATTAATATTTCGCTAATTCAATGATCTTATTCTCAAGTCTTGAGGAAGCCATAAAATTCTTTTCAAGAGAGATTGTAAAAGGAATTGGTGTATCTAGACCTGCACATCTCATCACAGGTGCATCGAGATATTCAAAACAATTTTCAATGATAATGGCTGCAATTTCACCTCCAAGACCACCAAACATCGTGTCTTCATGCAAAACCAATGCTCTCCCGGTCTTCTTGACTGAACTTATAATAGCAGATTTATCCAGTGGTACCAATGTTCTTAGATCTATTATTTCAATATCTATATGATCCAGTTTTTTGGCAGCCTCCAATGCCCAGGTCACACCCATACCATAGGTAATAATCGTTAGATCTTCTCCAATCTTGGGAAAAGCAGCCTGACCAAATGGAATATTATAATATCCTGTTGGAACTTCCTGATTTGCAGACCTGTATAAAGCTTTGTGCTCGAAAAACATGACCGGGTTATTATCTTCAAAAGCTGTGATGAGTAATCCTTTAGCATCGTATGGATTGGAAGGGTAGACAACTTTTAATCCAGGTACATGAGTAAACCATGCCTCATTGCTCTGCGAATGAAAAGGGCCAGCCCCTACTCCACCTCCTGTCGGCATTCTGATGACTACATCAGCATGCTGTCCCCACCTGTAATTAAGTTTGGCAAGGTTATTCACAATCTGATTGAAACCACAAGTCACAAAATCTGCAAACTGCATTTCAACCATTGA
>Ga0075152_10000449_pt1 | contig 31087 bp, 24 predicted proteins | sample JI61114C2DNA_FD_70964 | JGI IMG/M metagenome (GOLD analysis project Ga0075152, IMG submission 70964) | Wastewater effluent complex algal communities from Wisconsin, to seasonally profile nutrient transformation and Carbon sequestration -... | ecosystem: Engineered > WWTP > Effluent > Algae...
ATTGGTGTGGCCCGCGGGGCGCCGTGACGCCTCGGCTTCAGTTTGACGCAACGCGGCGCAACACGGGGTTGATCAGCCTCGCCCCGAGCCAATCGAACTGATCAACCAGCCGTGGGCTCGTAGGGCCGGCACGCCCGGTTGCCCTCGCACACCGGGCGGCGCGCTTGTAGCCGACCTTGCTGAGGCACCGGCACCCGAAGAGGCCCTCGCCGTGAGACGCAAGGCCTCTCACCCTCCGGGCTGCTGTGGAGCCAAGGGGACTCGACCCCTAACCCCCTGCTTGCAAAATCCCCGAATGAGCTCCCCGAGAGGGCGATTGAGCACGAGCGGAGCCGTTGTGGGGTACGCGATCACGCCATTCCTGTACCTCACTGCAGTACATTTCTGCGGTACGAATCTGGGGTCTAGCCGAGGTAGGTCGAGGTCGCGATGAGGTCGCCTTGGTCCGGCGCGCCCTCGTTCGGCGCCGCACCGAACCACCAGGCAACGCACGCAACTCCTCCCGATCGCAACGAACGACCACGCCCTCAAGCGTCCGCCGCGGGCCACTGGCGCAGCCGTCCCGACCCCAGCGGTTCGTGCGGTCCGTGAGAGCGCCGACGAGCCCCGTCACTTCGCCCAGATAGGGCTGCATCGAGTTGCCGGCTGCGATGGGCCAAGAATCAAGATGTGGTGGGAGGGTGGGGGTCGTCATGACGCCCGAGGTGGCGGCGCTTGCGGCACACGAACTGAACCGGTGGATCGTCGATCATGAAAACGGGAGCCACACCCAACCCCGCCCGACGCGTATGCCTCAGTTTCCCAGCAGGCCAGGAGGCGGTGGCATACCGATGCGTCAGCAAGCGGTCAGTACCATTCCCAAGAGCCCCCAGAAGTCGATCACGGGCGATGACCTCGCGAGGCATCCCTGCGACTGCCTCCTCCAGCCTCTGGATCGATCGAAGATTCTGGGGCGTCGCAGAATCCAGAAGGACGTGAGAAATGTTGGCATTACGCAAGAGTGGCGCGATCTCGCTGGCGCTTATCTATGTGGCTCTCCTTGTACCTCTTGGCTCGCTGGCTTTCGAGATGCCGTACTTAGACTTCTATGTTGTGCCCATCTCAACCGCATTCCTGACTACCGGATTGCTCCTCATATTCGGCCCGCGTCTCCTCCAGCAGGAATCAGAGGAGCGGCTTTCGCGCGGTATCAGGCGTGCTCTCATTGCCGAAGGCGGCCCGGGTCACATGGGCTACGTAACCACGATTCTTGGAGCAACCAACCAATCCCGCACGTTGCGTGTCATCATGCCGCGAACCGCCGGATATTGGTCTAGTCCTCTCGTTCTGGAGACTCTCCGGACTGTCAGAAGCGACGATGTCGGCATTCTCGTACGGGATCCCTCAGGCGCTGAGTCAGGCGACCCTGACGAACCCATCCTCGCCGACCGAGCAATTCGCATGATGAAGGATGAGGGATATGAAGTGAGAGCTTTGGATCATCAATTCTCATTCGGCGCGATATTCACAGACTCGTCCTACTTCCTAATCATAGACCCCACTTCAGAGATTCATATGGATCGGGATAGCCGGGCGTCAACGCTAGTGATCGAGGTAGATAGGTTCAGTCGACTGGGCAGGCAGTTGGAGCAGGCGCTCGCCGACTACTGGTCCAGCGCGCGTGTGCTCTAGAAGGCTGAAGTCGGCAGTCGTCGCGCTAGCGATGGTCATGCTGACCACGCTCGCACCCGGAACTACGAGTGCCGCCTATGTGGACTATCCGAGTGACGTGACTGTCTACTTGAGAACGGTCGACCGAACTGCCGAAAAGGCGATTGTGGACGTTTCGCTCTCGGTTCGGCTCCCCGGGGGAAGCGCACCCACATTGACCGGAATCCCAGCAGTATGCAGCAGAGGTCCGTTTGTCCATTCTTCTGCCGACGAACAGTGGGACGGCACGATTCTGGCCGGTCAAGACGCGGGCATCACCGTGCTTGAACTCAGGCCTCAAGGAAACGAACTGGATACCCTTCGGGTTGAATTGCTGGGATGCTCCGTCCCTGTTGTGAGTCACTTGGAGCGGAGGTCCTCGGACGCCATCGAGTGGCGACTCGGTGCTGCACGCGCGACTGTCAACCGCGTCTCGGACGGCACCTCGATATCCACGCCAACCTCCTTAACCGTGGTTGGAGACCAAGTTTCCACAACGCGGCCGGAAGCCATATCATTGTCTCCTGACTCCTTCAAGATTCAGGGTACAGACACAATCGATCTTGCACTTCTGGTCCTGAGGGATCCCGAAGGCCCCTCGCGCAATCTCCTAATCATGTGGGGCGCGTTGGTCTTTGTTGGTGGACTGTTGGTTGGTGCAGCGACCTCGGTCCTTCCTGTGGGGTGGAACCGTCTGAGGGCTGGCATTTCTCTGTCGATTGCCAGCGTCGCCCTCGTAGCAGGTTTCACATGGCTTTCCTGGCCCAAACCTGAACTTGGCTCTATCATGACGGCCGCTCTTATCTCAGGAACTATCGCGGGTGTGGCGTTGAGGGCCCTGTATGACTGGGGTCGGCCGGCAGCAGATCTGCAGGATATTGCTCCTCGTAGGGATGAAGGGGCAGGACCACCGGATAGCCATTCCGCGGGCTCGACCGAAGGCGAGAAGCCACACGAAGCGGTTGATGCTGATGTGGAGGAGCACGAGTTGGAAGGTGCGGAGTTGGACCGGAACCCGGCACGCAGGGCCATGAATTGGCTGCGAAGAAGGACAAAGGGGCAACTCTGAAGTCGCTCAGGGGTGCCTGCTCCAGGCGTCAACCGTGACGGTCAGGAGCATGTCGCCGAGGCGGTTCCCGATGCGCGGGCTCAGTCACATCGCGACCAGCGCTCGATCTCCATAGTTCCTGGATCATCTCGTTTCCCCGGCAGGTGCCGGATTCAGCGTGTCCAGAACCGGGGTCAGTCCCCAACGCCGGGTTGAGTCCTTCCGCCGGGAGCCGACCGTCCGCGTCGTGGCATGACCCTATGAGGTGAGGGCAGGATGGAAGGGTGAGTGAGAGTTTCTACGCCTCGCCGCTAGCTTCCTCTTGGCCCGGACGGGCGCGTCAACCGTCGTTGCGCAGTTCAGACTCGGTACAGCGGAGGGGCTTTCGGGACTCCGTGTCTGCCAGATCTGACGTGATCATCTCAGGCAGTTCGAACGATGCGGAGGAAGACGTGTGGGAAGCCGACGCAAGCCCACGGATCTGGGATCGTTCCGACCTACGACCCCGAGGTGGGGCTTGCATCCTCCAGAGCCCTCCGTTCCAGCTTCCGACGTGTAGGAAGACCGGCGGCGGCTCGCGGCCGGCGAGATGTGGGGAGACTGTGGCCTCGTCTTCACGACCCGGCTCGGCGATTCGGTCGACCCACGCAACTTCCACCGCGACTTCAAGCTGAGGGCCGCGAAGGCCGGCGTGCCGGTTGTCCCCATCCACTCAACTCGACGCACCTGCGCGAGCCTTCTCGTTGCCCTCGATGTTCACCCTCGCGTCGCCATGGCAGTTCTACGCCACAGCCGGATCGCCCTCACGATGGAGATCTACTCGCAGGTGTCCTCGACGTCGACCCGTGACGCGCTCAAGCGCCTCGGAGGAGAACTCTCGGGGTCTTGACTGTGGGTCCTGCGCCCGAGCGGTCACTGCCGCACCACCGAAGATGGTCAGCTAGCGGCGGAAGGACGCAGGCACGTTGGGTGATCGGCGGACACCTCCTCCGCGCAGACCGGGTACGCCTAGAGCGCAAGTAGGCACCGGCTCAAGAGGACGGCTTCAAGGTAGCGGCAGGGGCGTACATGCCCGTCCCCGTGGCGGTCATGTGTTCGTAGGTGACAACAGGCCCGAGCGTATTCAGGAGCTGGCCGACGAGAAACGCCAGCCCTGCCGGGCCCGCGATGAACAGGTGGACGACTCCGACGGTGCCGTACCGGGACCGAGCCTCCCGAATTGCGCGAACCACGTCGTGGGCCAGGTCGACCGCCTGTCCGGGCGAGTCGAATGTGTGCGGGAGCCGACCGGGCGGAGTCCCGGTCACGATGCCGCGGAACGGCCCCAGCCCGGGGGTCACCTGGAACGCCGGGACGACGTTCTCGCTCACACTTACCAACACGGCCAGGTCGACTGCGCCGGCGTTGCTGTCGACCAAGTCCACGGTGAACGAGCTCAGGACGGGTTCCGCCATCAGCGTGTAGAGGGCGTCGTCACGGCCTGGAGTGCGCTGAACCCAGGAGACGTCAAGCCCGGACGGCGCCGAGGCGACGGCGCCGAGCGAGAGCGCGGTCGGCAGGCCAACCAGTCCGCGCACGTGCACTCGTCGGCCCGGCGCACGCTTCGCCACGTTCGCGAGCAGTGTGCGCAGCGAGGTCGTGACCGTGTCCCACGCTCCCGGCTTCGCGGTTCGCCCTTCGAAGAGGTGGGTCAAGTCGACCGTGAGGGCAGCGTCCGACCGGCGCGTGACGGGCGTCCTGGTGTAGATGTCGATCACGAACGGGTCGCCCGCGGGAAGGTGCCCGTGCACGGCTTGCACGCGTCGTCGCAATACCCGCAGAGCAACGGCGGCCACGTCCTCGACAGTGGCTGGATCGCCAGTCACCTTGTTGATGTTCCACGTGGTCAGGTCAACCAGGGTCGTGGTGCTGCGGGCGGCAGCCGCGGCCCCCGCGTAATCGAGCCCGCCAGCCGCGACCGGGACAAGGGCGAACACGGGGTCGGCCGTGGCGCGCCCGGTCAGGCCGGGGACTTCCACGCCGGTGATGATGCTGGAGTGAGCGACCTCCGGCGTGACCCACAGGACACCGGAGGCGGTGTTCGGGTCAGCCAGGACCGCGCGTAGCGTGGCCTCGAGCGGCTGCTCATCTAGGTCGTCCACGTCCTGCCACGTCGGGACGCCGTGCTCGTGCAGCGACCGCACAAGAGCACCGACCTCCTCGTTGCGCGCGCGACGGTAGCTGACGAAGCACACCCCCAACGGGTTCGTCGTCGTCACCGCAAACGTCGACCCACTCACCCGTGGCCACCGCCCACGCCACCGAGCCCTCCACCAATGCCGTTGGTGTCACCGCCGATGCCGAACTGCGGGGTCGCCGGGGTGGTCGCGACCGCGTGCAGGAAGGCGTCCCCGGACAACGCCTTGTCCGGGAAGGCGGCCAGTACTGCTGCCGGCGCCAACCGTTGCGTCAGGTCCGAGTACGTGTACCCCGGCTCCGAGCCGCGCCGCCCGGTCAAGGCAACCAGCTCGTCTAGCTGCTGGTCCGGAACGTCCAGACCCGTGAGGAACGAGGACAGGACGCGCTTGCGCTGGTGCTCGTCGGGACGGTTGAACAGCAACGGTGCTGCGGACCGTCGCTGTACGGCCGGGTCGATGGCCTCAAGACGGTTCGTGCACAGGATGACGATGCCGGGCAGCCGGTCCCGGGCGAACTCGTCGATGCCGCGGATGAGGGCGTTCACCCCGGCCCGGTCCTCGTGGTGCATCTGTCCGTTGTCGCGGGACTGGGCCAGGGCGTCGGCCTCGTCGATGACCAGGATGAACGCGGACCGAGCCTTTCCCTCGACACGGGCTGCTTGGCGGGCCTGCTCGCCGACGGTGGCGAATGCGTCCCGGACCAGGGTGGTGATCTCTCCGACCAGGCCGCTGCCGCGCGCCGCGAGGCTCAGCCGGTACGCGAACGCCGGGATACCCAGGGCGCGGGCAACCGGGTCGCCCACGCTCTCGGCCAGCGCGGTCTTCCCGGTGCCGACGTCACCGGCCAAGATGAACACCGGCGGCCGGTCCAGCAGGGCCGACGTCACCGGCAGCACCTGCCCATGGTGGGTGCAGCTCCACTCCTTCAGCTGGTCCGGGTCGAGCCGGATCAACATCTCCTTCACCAGCCGGTCCTTGCTCGAGTCCATCCCGACTAGCTGGTCGAACCGGGCCCGGTGCTGCTCATCCGGGTACTCCAGCACAGGCTCGAACAGGTGGTCGGCGTCCGTGCGCGCGTTCTGGCTCATGTGCTCACGCCTCCCACGCGACGAACGTGTCCCGGGAGAGGGAGACCCCGTCACGGCTGTACGACCGGTGCCCGTTGACGGTGCCACCAGCCCGCGGCGACTCCGCCGCCCCGGTCCGCGACACCGGCAGCGCCGCCTTCACCGCGTCCTTGTCCCAGCTCGGGAGCGCCTCGAACGCGGCCGAGTACGACAGGTACGAGTAGAAGGTGGCGCCGGAGGCCGGAGCGTTGGCCGGTACCCCACCGGGGTGGTCGTCGGTCAGGACGCCACTGCTGCTGACCGTGTACCTCAGCTGCAGCACCCACTCCTTCCCGCCGGCCGCGGTCGGGCGACGCAGACCGTAGTCGACCCAGCCCAGGTACCCGAGCTGAAGGAGCTGCGCAGCCTCCTGTGCGTACTCGTCGATGTCGGTCAGGCTCGGGACGCCGTAGTACCGGTGCATGGTGCGCAGATCGGTCGCAATCTTGGAGGTGAGGTACCGAGCCGACGTCGCGGTGAACGTCTGGCTGCGCGTGGTGCTGATGCTCATGTCAGACCCCGAACCCGGGTCCGAAGACCCGCTTCCACGCCGAGGCCGCCCGGCCCTTGGTGTCGGCGTAAGCGGCCTCGCTGATGGCATCCAGCGCGTCCGCGGCCGCCCGCGACAGCGTCTGCTGGTCGGCGAGGCTGTAGTCCTTGACCACGTTGTTGTTCGGGTTCACCGGGTCGAACACCTCCATTGCCGTGCCTGTCTGGGCCGGCAGGTCATCGGCCGAGTAGTAGTCGGCGAAGCTGATCCGCTGCCGCATCCCGGTCCCGGCGATGAATGCGAACACCTGCTCCAAGGCGACAGTGAGGTCGTCCATGTCCAGGCGCCGCCCCTGCCAGCCCTCGTCGGCCAGGTGCGCGACGACCAGTTCGACGAGAAACGACTTGCAGCGGAAGTTCTCGTCGGTGCGCTTCTGCTCCCGCACCCACGCCTTGAGTAGGCGGATCAGCTGCGCGTAGTTCTTCCCGTGAGTGCTCTTGCGGGCGCGGATGAACTCCAGGTGGAGCTTCACCGACGTCAGGACCCGCTCCCCTTGCCGGGTCACCAGGTGGCCACGGTCGTCGAGTTCGCCCTCGTAGATGACCGGGGCGACGTCGACCTTCAGCCCAGAGCTGTACGTGATCCCGACCGCGTGATGGGAAATTGCGAAGTCCTCGGGCTTCTTCGTGGCCCCGTACACCTCGATGAGGCGGTCGCGCAGCCACATCAGCAGGTCGGCCTCCGGCACGCTTACACCGCCCACGGCGGCGGATTCGACGTAGGCAACCATGTCGGCGTCGGAGGACCCCTTCAGCGCCGTCCCCTTGGTCACGCTGCCCGACCCACGGATCTTGCGCAGGTTGTAGTCGGGGTGCTCCGCGATCCAGAACTCGAGCCGTCGCTTGAGGTAGTCGAGCTGACCGCGGCGGTCGTCGACCGTCTCCTTCGGCAGGTTCACCTTCGCCTTCGCGTACGCGACGATGTCGCCATTCGTCACCTTTGGACCCTCGAAGTAGGTCGTCTGAGCCGTCATACCTTCACCGCCTCGATTTCTTACAGATATTTCCTCTGACACGACACATACTAGCCGGTGTGGGCCGATACACCTCATAAGTCCAAGGTGTGACACGGCGGGGCATGCCCTGGCATGCAGACAACATCGCTAGCATGCATGCATCAAGGCAGCCGGACAGGAAGGCGCCAGAAGCTACGGAGTCACAGGTGACCTCGGACTCTCACCGCACGGACGTGGCGCCGACCGACGCGGTCGCCCTCTTTAGCCGTCACAGACTTCGCACCGCGAGGGAGTTGCGTCGGCTCACTCAGACCCAGCTGTCGGAGAAGGTGCGCACAGTCACAGCTGCATCTCTGAGCCAGTTCGAAAACGGACACTCCCGTCCTTCGGCCGCGACGTTGGACCGGCTCGCACTCGCGCTTGAGGTTCCTATCGCCTTTTTCGCCACGCCTGCCAATGCGGCGACACCCCCCGACCTGGACGGCTTTTTCCGGAGCCTGCGCTCAACGCCCGCCCGGGACCGTAACCAAGCGCGTGCCCTCGTCGAGCTCGTGCGAGGACTGACTCTCGCCCTGGAGTCGGTCACTGCGCTGCCCGACCTCAACCTCCCAAGACATCAGGTCACTGTTGACACTACCGAAGCTGAAATCGAGGAGATCGCCGCGAAGGTGCGGCACCAATGGGGGCTGCCCCCAGGGCCAGTCGCCGATGTCATCCGTTGTGTGGAGCGGAATGGAATCGTCACCACCCGTGTCCACACAGACCTGGATAAGGTCGACGCCTTCTGCGTGCCCTACTCCGATCGGCCCATTATCGTCCTCGGCGCGGACAAGGGCTTGCGAGACCGTTCTAGGTTTGACACTGCCCACGAACTTGGCCACCTCGTAATGCATTCCCCGGAAGACGAAGGCAGCAAGACTGCCGAGAAGCAAGCGCACCGGTTCGCCGCGGCGTTCCTCATGCCCGCGGAAGACATTCGCCACGAGCTACCAGACAAGGCGCAGTGGCCACGCTTGGTGGAACTGAAGGCAAGGTGGCAGGTCAGCATCGCCGCGCTCCTGACGCGTGCGAAAACCCTAGGGGTCATGGCGCCCAACACGTACGTCCAGGCCTACAAGTTCATGTCAATGCGTGGCTGGCGCAGAGTCGAACCAGGTCGGCTTGGGGCGCCCGAGTCGCCCGTCCTGCTACGCGCCGCGGTAGATCTGGCAGCACAGGCCGGACACCCTCTGGACGCGGTTGTTGAACGGGCGGGACTTCCACTTGGTGACGTGAAAGCCCTGCTGAGCTCGAGCGATCAACGGCCCAGGGTCATGATCTAGCGGCCCAAGGGAGGATGGTCGGGGATTCGCATGGCGATTGTCATGTGCAAACTGGTGCAGGTCGTCTGCGAAAGCACGCAGACTACGCACTGCAGTACTTCTCTGGGGTATGGACGCGAAAGAGGCCCTCGCCGACAGACGGAAAGGGCCTCTGACCTGCGGTGGAGCCAAGGGGACTCGAACCCCTAACCCCCTGCTTGCAAAATCCCCGAAGCTGCTCCGCGAGAGCGTGATTGAGCACGAGCCGAGGCGTAGTGGGGTACAGGGTCCCACCATTCTCGTACCCGACTGCAGTACTTCTCTGGGGTACTTGTTCGGGAGTCGCTAACGCGGCAATGCACCGCGCAGACGTCGGCTGGGTACTCGGTCCGAGTCACGAAGGGGGATCCCGAGGGGTACGTCCGGCCCAGCCACTCGGCCGGAATCGGTGCGAAAGATCGCCAGGATGGCGGCGGCTGAGGAGCAGTGGCATCGAGCGCGGTAGATTCGCGGTCTCGCGCGAACTAGGACGGTGGGTGTGAAGGTCCGTCTCGGCCCCGACGGCATCCACCTCTTCGACCGTCGCACCGGAACGAACGTCCTTGTGGACGAGGTGACCCTTCCCCGCGCGGCTTGGTCTGCAGCGCCCCGGCAAGTTTCGATCGCGCTGACCAACGCGTGTGACCTTGAATGCCCCTTCTGCTATGCCCCAAAACACCCTGCCGGTCTGGCGCTTGAAGAAGTCTGCGCTTGGGTGGAGCAGCTTGACGCCGCTGGGTGCCTCGGAGTGGGGTTCGGAGGAGGAGAGCCGACCTTGTATCGCCGCCTGCCAGTGCTGTGCCACCACATCAACCGTCACACAGACCTCGCCGTCACCCTCACCACCCATGCACACCGGTGGACCCCCGACCTTGTCGACGAGCTCGACGGAGCGGTCCACTTCGTTCGGGTTAGTGTCGACGGCACCGGCGCCACCTACGAAGACATCCGCGGCCGGTCCTACAACGAACTGCGCGACAAGCTAGCTCTTATAGCCGCCACATTCTCGACCGGCCTGAACTGTGTGGTGAACGACGCGACGATCGGCGACCTCGACACGGTCGCCGACTTGGCAGGGTCGAGCGGGGCAGTCGAACTTCTTCTCCTGCCCCAGCGTGCGGCGCGCGGGGTTCCCGGGGTGGCCAGGTCGGTTGCCATCAGAATGGAGCGATGGGTAGACGACTACGTCGCGGCAGGCGGCCCACTGAGAATCACGGTCGCAGCCGGAGGCTCTGGAGAACTGCCGATTGGCGAGCCGCTTCCACTCGAGGTGGGTTTGAGGTCTTACGCCCACATCGACGCGACCGGAACGGTACGCCCGACCTCCTACAGTCAGAATGGGGTGAAGATAGGCGAGGGTGGCGTCATGCCGGCTCTCGCCGGCCTTGCACAGTCCCCCCAGCCTGAGGAGCGAGAGAACTGATGAAGTTCTGGAGCGGTTACGGATCGGAGCATTCGATGGACCTGGTTCTGATCGGGCACTTTGACGACGACGCCGAGGCTGAGACCGCGCTCGAACTAATCACCGAACTGACTCAGGCAGCCCAAGCGGAGAGTGACGCCGGCCGTCTTGTGCTCGGAGAGCCCCCGGACCGGTTCAGCGATGAGATCCTCGAAAAATTGATGGAAGTCAACATTGGCAGCATCGGACCCGCGGAGATCGAACAGCTTCTCTACGATGTGAACGTTACGCGGGATGCCGAGAAGGTCGTCATCACGACGGACGAACTCGATGTCTTAGCATTCATCAAGATCCTGCTACTCAAGGGCGCGCGGATCGAAATGCTCTCCGGCCATGACTTTCCCGGCAGTGGGTACGGGCGGCGCGGGTGACAGCTCACACCTCGACCCGCCACGCCAACCCCACTGAGCGCGCCGCCAGAACGGCAGCATTCAACGCTCATGACCATGGCGGCAGGCTCAGGGACGCCCTCGTAACGTGCCGAGCGCGGCGTGGCGACGGTGCGTTCGCACGTGAAATGGAATGGTGTCGGCGTTGTCCGGGCTGAACTGGGAGAAGTTTCTCGAACTGCCAGGGGACGCGCGCACAAACTTCGAGGCGGTCTCCCGAGCCGCGACATGGCGAAATTTCACCCGGTATGGCCGGTTCGCAGCTCACGCCCAGCAGCCCGGTGTGGAGTTCCACCTCACCATCGACCTGTCCGGCTGCGAGCTCGGCGGCCCGGATCGCAAATACGGCTGGCAGACGAAGTGGTGGGACATCCAGGCAGGGCGCGCGATCGGCGAGGGCCGTAAGAAGGACGTACTCGACTCGATTGACAAGACAACGAAGCATGTCCACGGCGTCACGGATTGGGTTCTTTGGACCAGGCGCCACCTCACGCCAGCCGACCAAGCGTGGTTCTACGGCCTCAATACGGGCATGCGGATGCACCTATGGACCGAGGAGGACCTCGACGGCCTCCTAATCGGTGATGCGCAACTGCTCCGTGAGAGCTATTTCGGTGACCTCGTCTTCACCCCACACCGACTCGAGGCCATGCACGAGGCGGCAGCGGCCGAGGTTGGTGGACGGTGGCTACCGCAGGTACACCAGCCTCCACCGGCTGAGACGACTCTGCGCCGCATGCTTGCCGAACCCGATGTCTGGGCCACCCTGGCTGGTGCCGCGGACAACATCGCCCGCTACTCCGCCGCCGTAAGCGGTCACATGAAGGGCCTCGACCCGGCCCTGGCCGAGCAGGTCACTGAGATCATCACGATCGGTTCCACCCTGACCGACCTGCTCAAGGATGCCGACGAGCACCTCAAGAAGGGTCAGGCGACGGCATGGCTCGGAGCCGGAGTGCCGTCGACGCCAACACCGGTGCCGAAGGTTCCCCAGGTCCTCCGTCGCCTGCGCGCCGACCAGCACCTCGGAGCGCCCGCGCTGACCAACCTCATCGCGCACGTCCGAGACGCCTTCGAGACAGTCCTCGACGTCCGCTACCACCTCGAAACCCGGGTCATCGCCGTAACCGGCGACGCCGGGTACGGCAAGACCCAACTGGCCGCCACCCTCGCAGCTCCTTGCTCATCGCGACCGGCGGGGATCTTGCTGCACGGCAATAGGCTGGGTTGCCGCGATACCCTCGACCACCTCGCTGGCCAAATCAGCATCGCCGGCCGTCCGGCATCCAGCTTCGAGGAACTACTCGCGGCCGCGGACGCCGCCGCTGCGCGCGCGGGATGCAGGCTTCCGGTTGTGATCGATGGCCTCAACGAGGCCGAGTCGGCAACTCGTTGGGCGCCCCTGCTGCGGCGACTGTTGGTGACGCTGGAGAACTACCCGTCCGTCCTGGTCGTGTGTACGGTCCGCGGGGCATTCCTCGACGTGGCGGTTCCAGACGAAGTCAAAGACGTCCTCGAGCTGACCGGCTTCGATGAGTCCCTGAACGAGGCGGTTAAGCGGTACTTCACCTATTACATGATCGAGCCTGGTGACGCGGAGCTTCCCCTCGAACTCGTCAACCACCCGCTGACACTGGCGATCCTCTGCCAGGTCACCAATCCCACCCGCACCAGTCCGGTCAGTGCGGACCGCATCCCCAACTCCCTGTCTGCGATGTTCGAGGCCTATCTGAAGGATGTCGCTCTTCGCATCGCGGAGCTGCGGCCCCACATTGCCCCCCACGACATCACCCGGGCCCTCGATGCCCTCGGGCGCGAACTATGGGCCACCAAGGCGCGCGACATCACTGAGTCCCGGGCCAAGGAACTCTTTGGGGACATCCCCCGGCTCTGGCAAGCGACTATCCTCACTGCCCTCGAGCACGAAGGCATCCTCATCCGGCAGCCCGGAGACACGTCCGGTACCACCGTCGCAGTCGTCTATGACCTGCTCGCCGGTCACATCGTCGCCTCCAGTCTCGTCCGCGCCCATGGCGCCGATATCGCTGGGGCCCTGGCCGACGCCTCCATCGTCGAGACATTTGACGGTGGTTGGGAGAACCAGCACCCACTGGGATCTGACATCTTCAACGCCCTGGTCACCGTCATGCCAGCCGCTGGTGCGCGTCAGCTGTGGCAGGTGGTGCCCGCGGCGCTCAAGACTCGTGCGCTGCTGCAGGCCATCCGGCTTGAACCCAGCTTCATCGACTCGGACACGATCGCCGAGATCACCGAGAACTTCACCTTCCTCGCGGGATCTGTACCGAGCGTATTCCGGAAACTTCTCGCACCCCGCGCCATCGAGAAACACCCATTCAACGCCACATTCCTCGACCGGATGCTGCGCAACCTAGGTGCCGCTGATCGAGACTTACTGTGGACTGAATGGCTGAGAAATGCCACGGGCAATGCGGGCAGACGTACGGCCACCGCCGATGTCGAACGGCAGCTAGGGCGGTGGAAGAACAGCATTGAGCGGACCCCCGCCGATGCGCTGCGGGCACGTTGGCTGATGTGGACGCTCACGAGCACTGATCGCAACTTGCGCGATACCGCTACTGAAGCCCTTTACTGGTTCGGGCGGGCGGCGCCAGCCGACCTTTTCAATCTCGCCGTCGACGCGCTCGCTATCAACGACGCATACGTCGGCGAGCGAGTTATGGCAGCCGCCTATGGGGTCGCGGCAGCTGACGCTGGCCGATACACCGCCGAACACGATCCAAGAACCGCTCTATTTGCCGAAGCGTTTGAGCCGTTCCTCGAAGCGTTGGTGAAGGCGTTGCTCGGTCAAGGGGACCAATGTGCGACCACTCCGACCTACCACGCCCTGACCCGGTACTACGCCAGCAGCATCTTCGAGTGCGCCCGCATGTTCACTGCGGAACTCCTACCGGAGTCCGTCACCTTCCCGATTGCGTTCGCGCCGGGCCCGGCCATCGTGCCTCTTCGTGAGGGCGACGAACGTCGAGACGACGCGCGGCGGTCGATGCACATCAACTTCCACAACTACACCCTGGGCCGGCTCTTCAGGGACCGGAAGAACTACGACGACACACACGCTGGCCACCATGACGCGACCGACCACATCTGCGGCGTGGTGAACTCCTTCGGCTGGACAACAGACAGATTCGGCGAACTCGACCGGGCCATCGACAACCGTTCACGATCCCGCGACCCGGAACGAGTCGAGAGGTACGGAAAGAAGTACGCCTGGATCGGCCTATACCTAGTCTCCGGACTTCTGGCCGACGCGGGTCACGTCAGCGACTGGCTCGAGGTCGATATCGACCCGACGTTCCCTCAGCCGTCCAGGCAGGCACCCGTAGTTGTGCCGACCTGGGCCAGGACAACTCCGGCCAAGGAGCGCGACTGGCTCGTCAAGGGCCTCGTGAAGGTCCCAGACGACGTGATCAACGCTGCCACCCTTGATGGCGAACTTGGCCCGTGGACCCTGCTCCACGCGGAAATGACGTCAAAGGACGCTGCCACCGGGCGCAACACATTCGGACTCTTCAATACCGTGCTGGTCGAGCGCTGCGACGCTGACGAGTTCATCGAGGCGCTGCGCTCTGTGTCGCACCCAGGCCGCGACGTGATCGACGTTCCGTCGGCCTACTACACATTCGCAGGGGAGATCGGCTGGCACGAGCGGTTCGCGGCACCTGAGCCCGGACGGCCGCTCGCCGAGCAGTACCAGGGAATGCTGCGCCAAGGCGGTAGAGGCATCACGTTCGAGTCCCTCACCCACCAGTATTCGTGGGAATCCCACCACAGCAGTCGAAACCAGGTGCGTGCTTGGGTGCCGAGCAAACTCCTATCGACCGCCCTTAGCCTCCGGTCGGTCCCGGCCGGATTCGACCAGGTCGACCGAGAGGGAAGGCTCGCGAGCCACAGCTATACCGCACCCCAGGGCTTCACCGGTCACATGCTGTATGTCCGATCCGATGTGATTCGCGAGTACGCCAAGGACCGGGTCATTGCTACGTTCGGATGGGGGGAGCGTCAGACCCAGCTCGGCGGCGGCATCATCCCTGCGCCGCTCCAAAGGGCCTACTGGGCTCACCGCAACGTTTGGCGGGGCATCTGGTACTCGGCTGCGAGCTCTGCCGAACTATGACGTAATCGCGAACCTGCCGGCCCGAGCTCTGCCACTGCAATAGGGACTGCCCCGTCGGGTGCTACAGCGTGCCCACGAGGTTCTTGGGGGATGGCCTGGTTTCAACGGGTCCTGTCCGTCCGGCCCTGGCAAGCTGCCTGGGTGAGCAACGAGGACGACAGCCTGCTTGAAGGGCTATACGAGAGCTTGATCACGCACGCGCTGGAGAAGCGCCTGGCGGGGATCTCGAGCTTTGATGTTCAGCGCGGAGTGATCGACGAGGCCGACGAGCCAGACGTTCTGGCAAGGCACGTCCGTGATGTCACTCTGCGAGCCCTGCGCCAGGAGAGGGACGCGGGGCGTCGGCTGGCCTTGGTTAACCGGCTCGTGGCGGAGCTGGGGGCTTCCGACGATTCACTCTCCACCGCTGGGCAACTCCTCGCTCTCTCGATGCCGCCCGCTCCCGGCGCGGTTGTCCGGGTGTTGAGTGAGCGCCCGTCGACGCCACTCTCGGATGCCGCGCTGCTCACCAATGCGCCCGGTGAGCCAGGAGTCGGGCACGAGGTTCGAGCCGAGCTGGCGAGTGCCGATCGGGTCGACGTCATCATGGCCTTCGTCAAGTGGTATGGCCTACGCCTCTTCGAGGACCAGCTCAAGACAGCGCGCGAACGTGGCGTCCCCCTCCGCCTGATCACTACGACCTACATGGGAGCCACTGAGCGGGCCGCCCTGGACCGGCTTGTGAGGGACTTCGGTGCCGAGGTCAAGGTGCAGTACGACGCGCAACGAACGCGACTCCACGCGAAGGCCTGGCTCTTCCGGCGCAACACCGGCTTCGACACTGCCTACGTCGGGTCCAGCAACCTCTCCCGTGCAGCGATGCTCGATGGCGTCGAGTGGAACGTGCGCCTTTCATCCGTGTCCACGCCTCCCTTGCTGCGGAAGTTCCTCGCCACGTTCGACAGCTACTGGAACGACCCGACCTTCGAGAGCTACGACCCCGACACCGACCGCGACAAGCTGGACGACGCGCTGGCCGAAGCAGCCGGCAAGCGGCTCAGCGACAGAGTGACCCTGACGCTCTCGGGCCTGGAGGTCCGCCCGTACCCGTACCAACAGGAGATGCTCGACCAACTCGAGGTCGAGCGCGTCGTTCACGGCCGCCATCGGAACCTCTTGGTGGCGGCGACCGGTACGGGCAAGACCGTTGTCGCTGCCCTCGACTACCGACGCCTAGCCGTGGACGCTCCGACGCTTCCGGGACTTCTCTTTGTCGCTCACCGGCGCGAGATCCTCCAGCAGTCCCTACGCACCTACCGAGAGGTTCTGGCCGACGCGAACTTCGGTGAGCTCTACGTGGACGGTCGTCGTCCCGAGCGCTGGGAGCATGTCTTCGCTTCGGTGCAGTCTCTGTCGGCGTACGGCATCACGAACATCCCAGCGGGTGCCTACCGAGTCGTCGTCATCGACGAGTTTCACCACGCTGAGGCGAAGACATACAAACGGATCCTCGATCACCTCAACCCGCGTGAGTTGCTTGGCCTGACAGCCACCCCCGAACGCGGCGACGGGTTGGACGTGCGGTCATTCTTCGGGGGCCGCACGGCGGCCGAGCTCCGCTTGTGGGATGCCCTCAAGGCGGACCTGCTGACCCCATTCCACTACTTCGCCGTCGCGGACGGGATGGACATGACCCGGGTCGACTGGAAGGCGGGAGCCTACGACACCGGCGAACTGTCCAATCTGTTCACTGGGAATGACGCTCGCGCCCGGATCGTGCTCAATGCCGTTCGAGACAAGGTCGGCGACCTGACTGCCATGAAGGCGCTCGGGTTCTGCGTCTCCCGAGACCATGCGCACTACATGACACGCGTCTTCAACGAAGCGGGGATCAAGGCCGCGACAGTGCTCGGCGACACCGCGTCGAGCGACCGTGATGCCGCGGTGCAGGACCTTCGAGATGGCGCCGTCCAGGTGGTGTTCACCGTCGACGTGTTCAACGAAGGGGTCGATGTACCGGCGATCAACACCGTGCTCTTTCTCCGGCCCACGGAGAGCTCCACCGTGTTCCTGCAGCAACTCGGACGAGGGCTGCGTCGTGCCAAGGACAAGGCGGTGCTCACCGCGCTCGACTTCGTCGGCCACCACCGCAAGGAGTTCCGCTTCGACCAACGCTTCCGGGCGATGACAGGCAGCACTCGCGCCGCGCTCGAGCGGGACATCGAGCAGGGCTTCCCTTACCTTCCCGCTGGGACGCAGATCGTGCTCGATCGCCAGAGTCAGCAGCTGGTGCTCGACAACATCAAGGGTCAGGTCACCAAGCGCTGGCCCAACATCACGTCGGAGCTGCGAGCACACCCGACTGATGACCTTGGCACGTTCCTCCAAGACTCCAGTGTCGAGCTGGCCGACGTCGTGCGTGCGGACCGCTCGTGGGCACGCCTCAGGCGCGAAGCCGGACTTGAAGTCCCGCTCGGCGGCCGCCTCGAAAAGGCCCTTCTCAGGCGGGTAAGGGCGCTTTGCCACGTCGATGATCCCGATCGGGCAGCGGCCTATACGACCTGGCTTAGCGACGATGCCCCCAGCTACGACCGGGCGGACACCGTTCTGCAGGCCTACGGTCGGATGCTGTTCTTCTCCATTTGGCAGGACGGCGGCGGTTTCGACTCGTACGCGGCAGGACTTGTCGCACTTCAGAATGAGGAGGCTTTGCGCCAGGACCTTCGGGCGGTCATTGGCCTCGGCGTGGGGTCTGCCGAGCGCGTCACCTCACGCCTCCAGGGTGAACTCGGCTTACGGCCGCTTAGGGTGCACGCTCGCTACACACGAGAGGAGATCCTCGCTGCCCTGAACTACGCGTCAATCAGCGGCCAGAAGCCCAGCAGCTTCCAAGTGGGTGTCCTGTTCGCCCAGGAGGTGAACACAGATGCTTGCCTGATCACCCTGCGCAAATCTGAGGCGGACTACTCCCCGACCACCATGTACCGAGACTTCGCCATCAGTCCCGACCTCTTTCACTGGGAGTCGCAGTCCCGCACCGCCCTTGCGTCACCGACTGGTCAGCGCTACGTGAACCACCGGTCACTCGGAAGCCACGTTCTTCTATTCACCAGGGCGCACAGGGTCTCAGCGCTTGGCACGGGCGCGCCATACCTGCTCTTGGGGCAGGTCGATTACGTCGAACACCAAGGGGAACGGCCCATGGCCATCACATGGCGCATGCGAACCCCGATGCCGGCAGCCGACTTCGTCGCGGCCAAGGCGGTGCTCTAGTCGGCGCGGGAGGACGGCGACCCGATGTATGCGGGTTACGTCCTGCTGCTGACGCTCGGGCTGCGTCGGGGGGAGATGCTTGGGTTGGCCTGGGAGGACGTCGACCTCGAGGGCGGCGAGGCGCTGATCGCGTGGCAGGTCCAGCGGGTCGACGGCTCGCTGCTCCGGCGCCACACGAAGACGCCCTCGTCGGATGCGCCGCTCCCGCTGCCGGAGATCGCGGTATTGGCCCTCGAGCGGCACCGGGTCGAGGAAGCCAGGCGACGGCTTGCGGCCGGGGACATGTGGTGCGACTGCGGCTTGGTCTTCACGACGCGCCTCGGCGATCCGGTCGACCCGCGCAACTTTCACCGCGACTTCAAGGTGAGGGCCGCGAAGGCCGGCGTGCCTGTCGTCCCCATTCACTCAACACGACGAACTTGCGCCAGCCTGCTCGTGGCTCTCGACGTCCACCCGCGCGTGGCAATGGCCGTCCTCCGCCACAGCCGCATCGCCCTCACGATGGAGGTCTACTCGTAGGTCTCCTCAACGTCCACAAGAGATGCCCTCAAGCGCCTCAGAAGTGAACTGTCCCGGTCTTGAGCGCAGGTGCGGCAAGGGCCGGCGCGCGCGAAAGTTCGCGCCAACTGCGTGCGCACCTCTGTCAGGGCCGGGTGGCGACGCGGACCTCGCACCGACACGGCATCGGCGACGGCGTCAGCTGCTGCGGTGTCGGGGCCTGGGCTTGAATGCGCCCGGATGGACGCGTAACGGGCGGCCGCGAAGAGCGGGCCAGAGTCGCTCTCATCCTTCCAGGCAAACCGCTGCGCACGCTCAGCACGGAGATCTGAGCATGCAGTTCACTCCTCCGCCTCGCGAAACTCGTCAGAGAGGGCAACGAGCAGGAGTTCCAGGGCTCGTACCGCGTTCCGACTCGCTGCAAGCTTCCAGCGATCATCCTTTGCTTCGTCCGCATGATCGCTCACACCACGGAGCACCACGAATCCATCAATATCGGCACGTTCGCCGGCCTCATAGAAGGCTCTCGCGACGCCCTCACTTTCGGTTTCGACGACTAAAGTCTTCTCGTTGTAATCTAACAGCCACTTCCTCACTTCAGCGTCGCGATACTTGATAACTGCATAACCAGTGCCGATAGGCCCCCTGGAGAGCGTGAAACTCTTCCTTCCAATTGCCACTGCATCAGATGAGGCGTCACTGACAATCTCGTCACCCTTCATGCTGAAGAAGTGGTTAAGGGCGGTCTTGACTTGCAGCGGAGGCTTGAAGGAGCTTCCCCGATGACGTGGACCAGATGGAGTCAACGCAGCAGGGCCGTAGTCGATCACGTCAGTACCGATAACGACGTCACCAAGGCCGACGTCTGAATGTATGCCTCCCGCGATGCCAAGCAGCACGGTGAGACGAGGTACAGCGACGGAATGTAGGGCATTGACAGCTGACGTCGCAGATGTCTGCCCTTGGTCCACCGCCTGGGTGGCGACAACGGTTACGCTGCCGGTGCTCAGTGGCATTCTGGCCCTGTAGAAGTAGCGGCCCCCCACGCCTCGCGACTCGGCAAAATGCGTTCCAGTGAGGAGCCAGTCCCGGACTGCGCGCGTCTCTTCGGAGATGATTGTGACCACGCCAACGCCATGCGTTTCCAACTCCTCGTTCTGATCGGGGTCTACGTCCGATGCCGCCACAACGGGATGGTCCCCTGAAGTCCCGTCAGCCCCCGCGAAGATCGCCCCGGTAGCGAGGAGCTGCGACTCCCGAAGTACTGGTCTGGCGACAGGACCGATCGACACTCGGTTCTCCAGACCTGTCATAGATGTTGGCAGGTGCGGGTGGTAAAAGGCAGGGTACCGCCCGATGCGGATCGGTACACGGTCCCAGAGGCGCAACCACGTTGTTCCGTCCACCGCCTCAGTCTGTAGCTCGGGCACATCATGCGCTAGGGCTTCCATAGCCGCTCGATATATTCCGAAATCACCGTTAGCGAGGCCCGCAACACCCGACAACCACAATTCGGTCAATCCGCGAATTCCCCGTGTACCATCGAGGCACGCGGAAGCTCTCTGAGGCTCACCGGCTGCTATCAAGCAGAAGGCGCGTTGTGCCGCGACAGCCCCGTACTCGCCGGCCTCCAACGCCATCTCAGCCGCGTCGGCATACCTTTCAAGAAGCTGCGCCGAAAGTACTTTGGCTAGGACCCTCCTGCCCTGGGCGAGCGAGTCGGTGCCCTGTTCGCAGGCAAGAACCCTCGATAGAGCCTCACTGTCGCGTCTTCCGAAGGCAATGAACGCGGCTTCTTCAAATAGCCTAGTCGCAATACTTGTCCGCCCCGAAAGGGCCTCATAGCCTTCGAGGAGGGCCAGAATTGCGTCGTCGCTCTGCCCTACCCGGTGAAGAATGAATGCGAGCCGGCTCCAGATGTAGACAAGGGGCTCGCCCTCGAGCGACTTCAATGCGTTACGCAGCGCCCCCAGGGCCAAGTCAGTCCGATTGCCAAGGTATAGCTCTTCCGCCGCGCGACAAACGACCCTGCTGATGAGGTCTGCGTGGCCCCGTTGGTGTATCTGATCAACGGCAGCGGACACGCCTATAGGAAAGTCATGCTCCGCCGCAAGAGCCACTCGGGTTTCCCAAAACCATGTGGATCGACTCGCCCGCGTGCCTAAGACTGCGTGCTTAAGTGCCATGACTCCGTCGTCCGGGGCGTCTCTAAAGATGAGCAGGCGGACCAAGAGTTCCCGCATCTCAGGCAGCGGGTTGTCAGTTTCCGAAAGCGCCCCCGTCAGGGCGGGTATGTACTGCTTGGCCGTGTTGGTGTTGATCGGCACTTCTGAAAGACGCATGAAGTTGTTTTGCAGAATTCTCCGAAATCGATGCCCCAGAGTCTCCACTTCGGTGAACATGCCCGCCTGTGCGAGGTGAAACCTAGCCTCCACAAAATTGGCTGACCCCCGACTCAGGGCGCGACCACTTTGTGCCCCGATCTTCTTCTCAAAGTATGAGGCGGCCCTGCGGTGTAGTTGGAGACGATGCTTTTGCTCGGGCTCGCGGTCTATTAGGCACAGTTGCTTAACCACCGGATTTACAGCAAAGTAGTTGAGACTCCGATCCAAGAGGAACCAAGAGACGAGCTTCTCACGCTGAGGCTCCCACTGACGAGATTCGGACATCGCGACAATTGCGTCGTGTCGAAATGGGCGCCGAAGGACAGAGAGGGACTCAACAAGCGACAGTGCTCCAGGGTCCAGATGCCGAAGCGTGCGGTTCCAGAACTCGCGCTCCAAGTGTCGAACGAACGTCTGAGAGTGGGAGACGTCCCTGAGTACCCATGCCTCCTCATCAATGGCAATCAACTCTTCGAAACTTTCAGTCCGTAGACACGTTACGAAAGCGCGTATTGCCCTTGGGTTTCTGCCGAGCCAATCGACAACCTCGGGCAACATTTCCGATGGCACGTTTTCGTCAATTAGACCGCGCTGTTCCAGCATATTCACCAGCAGCTCGAGCGCCTCTGCGCGCCCCGGGGCCTGCAGGGTTCTGATGGCGCTTTCGCCCACCCAACGAGTGTGTTCTGGGCTTCGTTTGGTAACTAAGAGTAGCCGCCCTGGTCCCGAAGACCGGGCGATCTTCTCAAACAGGTTCGAAAGGCCAGAAGGTAGTCGGCCTGAAAGTTCATCCAGAAGGACTTCGAAATTGTCGATGACGATCAAGAAGTCGGTCGTCAGGCACTTTACAAGCGTGTCCTCGAAGTCCGCCAAATCGGAAAGGTCGGCTTCGAGGGTGACCTGCTGAAGATCGCCCGCGAGGCTAAGCAATAGGTCGTCACTCGACATGCCATCTGCCAGAGTTGTCCGTACGGACTTGGGGCCCCATGCGCGTTTTAGCTGCGCTGCCAGGTGGCTCTTCCCAACCCCAGAGAATCCTTCGAGGACTGCGATTGGAGGGCCCTCCTCACGCCACTCCCCAAGCATCCAATCGATCATTGCCGTGCGATCCTCAGCCATGTCGCGGTGCCCCCTGTAACGTTTCGTCCTGTCTGACGCTTACCCTATCGACACCGAGCAGATTGCTCAGCCGCGGGGAGCAACTGATCACATCGACCTTTCCGCCCCCGTGCCCGATCCGACGGTGAGCCCTTCAAACGGACGTCAGTATCGGGTTCAGGCTAGGTCGAGACGCAGCACCGCAACTGCACACTCGGCCCAGGGCCCGCCATGCGAACCCCGGGCAAGGCCCCCTCGTTTGGCGGGTCTGTTGTGGGCCGCCCAGGATTCCGCTCGCGAGGTCCACCGGTCATCGATACCAGCGCTCATCCCATGTCGGCCTGTTCCACATTGAAGGCTCTCTATCGGTGAGTGTGGGTGAGCGCTGCGGTTGTGCTGTTCAGCGCCCTACGCGGGTCGATTGAGACATCTGCCCCCTGAGTGGAGTCGGCTCTTGTGATGTTCGTGCCCTCGGCCCTGACTTGGCTCACGGCTGCGGGATCGGCAGTGCGCCAGGTCTTTGACCAGCGGCGATGTGTCGGGATGGGTGCGTTTTCACGCACTATTCGGGTCCTCTAGAGTCGCGGTGTGACATTCATCCGGCGGGTGCGGACCGCGTCGGGGGCGACGGCAGTGCAGATCGCGGAGTACGCGGCCGGGCGGCAGCGGATCGTGAAGCACCTTGGCTCTGCGCACACCGAGGCCGAGCTCGGGCTGCTGCTGGCGCAGGCGCGAGAAGAGCTCGAGGATCGGGCGCAGGGGGTGCTGGCCCTGCACGTGGAGCCGGTAGCGCCGGTGGCTACCTTGGTCCCGCGGCCAGTGGATGCCGGGCTGTTCCCTGCAGACACCGGGGCGCCAGAGGTGGTGCGGGACGGCCCTGGCCGGGTCGTGGCCACTCCCTCGCGCGTGTTGTTCGATGCCCTCGCGCGGGTGTACGCCGACCTGGGGTTCGACGGGCTCGGTGACGCGGTGTTTCGGGACTTGGTGATCGCTCGGGTCGTGGAGCCGACCTCGCTGCTGGACAACGGGCAGGTGCTCACAGACCTGGGCCTGGATCCGGCCAGCTACGCGACGATGAAGCGCACCCTGGTTCGTGCTGGTGCCAAGAAGTACCGCGACCAGGTCGCGGCATGGTGCTTTGAGCACGCGTCCCGCAGCGGGGACATCTCCTTGGTGCTCTATGACGTCACGACGTTGTACTTCGAGGCGGAGAAAGAAGACGCACTGCGCAAGGTCGGGTTCTCCAAGGAACGCCGGGTCGACCCGCAGGTCGTGGTCGGTCTGCTGGTGGACCGCAACGGGTTCCCGCTGGAGATCGGGTGCTTCGAGGGTGAGAAGGCCGAGACCTTGACGATCATCCCGATCGTCAAGGCGTTCCAAGAACGCCACCACATCGAGGACATGGTCGTGGTCGCCGACGCGGGGATGCTGTCGGGGACCAACCTGCGTGAGCTCGACGGGGCGCACCTGCGGTTCATCGTCGGCTCCAGGGTGACCAAGGCGCCGAAGGATCTGGCGTCGCACTTCCGTTGGCACGGTGAGGCGTTTACCGACGGGCAGGTCATCGAAACCCTCACCCCTAAGCACGCCGGCCGCAAAGGTGAGAACGACCCGATGGTCAAGGCCGAACCTGCCTGGGAGGCCGGCGAGCATCCCGGGTCGTGGCGGGCGGTGTGGGCGTACTCCGCCAGGCGCGCCGCGAGGGACGCCAAGACGCTGACCCTGCAGGAGAACCGCGCCAAGGCCGTGGTTGCCGGGGAGAAGGCCGCCCGCACACCCCGGTTCGTCAAGACCAGCAACGGGCGGAGACCCTGGACCAGGCATCACTGGCCAGAGCGCGCCGACTTGAGGGGCTGAAGGGCTACGTCACCAATATCCCCGTCGAGCTGATGCCCGCCGGTGAGGTCATCGGCAGCTACCACGCGCTGTGGCAGGTCGAGGCGTCGTTCCGGATGTCCAAGACCGACCTGCGGGCCCGGCCGATGTTCCACCACACCAAGGACGCGATCGAGGCCCACCTGACCATCGTGTTCACCGCGCTGGCCCTCTCCCGTGAGGTCCAGGCACGCACCGGGCTTGCGATTCGCAACGTCACCCGGCAACTGCGACCGTTGCGCTCAGCGACCATCGCGATCAACGGCACCAGGCAGACCTTCGCACCCGCCATCCCAGACGACAAGCAAGCCATCCTCGACGCGATTCACGGGCGAGAACTCACGCACTAACCGAATGAGCCAAGTCAGGACTGACTCCGTGGCAATCCTGACGGACGTCACGGCTTCTGGCTAGACACAGGCCAAGCGTGTCGGAAAACGAGTGCAGCTTAGGACCACAAACGCGTTGTTCTAAGGGCCAATAGCGCAGTAAGCAGACCAAGCACGATCTCCACCCCTGACAACAAGATGAGCCAGCCCTCTTGCGCCGAGGCTCGGTGCAGCAACCACCAGAGCGGGCCGGCGATCGCAGGAACAGTGAACGCAAGAATGAGAACGCTGAATGTAATGGCGCGCGCCAGAGCATCGGGGATGGCCAACCGCTTGCTCTGCGACTCCCATGCAAAGGCGCCCTGTGGTGCAGTTCGCCGAATATGTGCGCCGAGGGCAGTGATCTTGTCATCGTGGCTTAAGTATGTCCAGCCGAAAACGACAGCGATCCACGGCATCGTGAGCGCTACAGACTCAAGATTCGAGGTAGAAGCGCCCAGAGCGACAAGCGCCCCCATAGCCACGACGTGGTAGTTCAACAGAGAATCACGCGCCGCAATCCTGGACCGTTGCTCTTCTTTGAGCTGTTGGTACTCGGCGATTATGAGTTCGTTCAATGTGGCCTCCGGGCAGACACGGGTCGGGGGGCCATCATGACACGCAGGGTTGGACCAAGGTGCACTGAATCTCGGAGCTCGAGATAACCCAGCGGTTGGGCGTCCGTGGACCACGCTACTCCAACTCGGGGCCGGGCTGAGCGGTTTGTTGGTTGCTAAGCGCCGAAAGATTCAGTGCTGTGGACGCAGTCCTCGATGACACCATCGAGGCACCGCGACGAGAGTTCGCTTCTGGCGATGAATTCGCAGGGGTTGCGATTCCGAGGGCCGGTGGAGGTCGAAAACCAGCTTCTGGGAATGCATCATGGTCAGCACTACGCCTGCCCCTGCGACCCTCCGAGCTGCGCAGCAATGAACGCGCTGATCGATAGGCCGCGAGACGGCGTCATCGCGCCGTTTACACAGCCGCTGGAAGCTCGGCGGCATGCTGACCCAGCGAGCTGGCGGCGTCTTACCAGCAAGTCCCACCTAGGCGCTCAACCCTGCGGTTCAGACCCAGACCACACCCCAATTTGCCATGAGCCGATGGGGCCGACGTTGCACAGACGCACGCCGGGGAAGGCGACGGACCTTCGTGGTCGCCTACGGCGGCAAGTTGTGCCGTCAGAGCGCCCTCGCTCGCGAATCCTCGTCGAGGCGGTCCCCCGGCCCGGTCGGCACCACCCCAATCGTGCCCAGTGCCCAGTAGCCCCAGGCGCCAGCTCTAGGCGCGGGCGCCCGTCGCGGGTGAGCCTGATCCAAAGTTCGAGACACTACCTAAGGACCGCCCGTCAGCATGAACCGTCCAATACAGTTCATTCATGACACCTTGCCCGCAGGACACGCATGAGCACGCAAAATCCTGAGTCCCGCCAGACCTCCTTTCCGGAGTCGTCGACAGCCTCAGGGGCCGATGGGCATGTACTCACCATGTCTGTGGACGAGAAGCCGCTGCTCCGTCGAACAAGGCAAGCAGCATTTATCCTAACGGGCTACCTACTCCTTCAAACGGCCGCGAACCTGACCGTGCAGAAGACCCTGACATTGCCTGGTCAGTTGTTGATCCCATTCGGCTCCCTGCTTTTCGCGGTGACATACACATGGAACGATGTCACTACACGAGTTCTCGGCAAATCAACCGCCAGAACCTATGTCCTCTGTGGGGTTGCATTCCAGGTCCTTCTCACCGTTTGGCTTGCCGCATACGTTCGGGTACCAGGCTCCGCAGTTTGGGAAGACTCTTCTCAGGATGCCATAGCGTTCGTCTTCTCAGCAGTCCCCCGGATTGTCTTGGCAAGCCTGGTGACCAACTTGCTGGTGCAGAACCTTGACATATCTCTGTTTCACCACTTCTACGGGAAGCGACCAGCGGCCCCCCGATGGCAGGCTAGTGCGCTGTCCAACACCATTTCGGCTCCCACCGACGGTGTGGTTTTCGCGACACTGGCGTTTGCTGGAACATTGCCGACCGCCACTGTGATCTCGATAGCGCTGGCAAGCGCGGCATACAAACTCCTTGTATCCTACGCGTCTCTACCGCTGAACTACATCTTTGCCAAAAGGAGAGGCGACTAGTGCCCGAGCCCACACCCGTTGCCCATTATACTTGGACAGATGTCGAAGGCCTCGCCGATACGGTCGCGACCAAAGTGGCGAGCCGAGCCTTCGACGCCGACACTATAGTCTGGACCCTGCGCGGAGGCGCTATGCCGGGGATTCTACTGTCACACCTTCTGGGGATACGCTCCGTTCAGGTCATCCAGTTGCATTCAACAGTAGACGAGACGCCTCGTGGCGCACGACGGGACGCATTAGTAGCGACAGGCAATCTGAAATTCCGCCGGGACGAGAGAGTCCTACTGGTCGACGACGTTACCAACACAGGGTCGACTATTCAGACGGCGCGCGAGCACATCATTCGGGGTGGCTGTAGGCCCCAGAACCTATGCACGGCCGCGCTTCTGTGGGACACCGTCGCGCCATCAGGTGAGGAGCCGCTTGGAGAATGTTTCGCTGACCTATGGGGCGCGACCGTTCACGCTTGGGTTGCGTTTCCCTGGGAGAAGCCGAAGAGATCCATCCAAATTGGTTCGACGGCCCAGTAATCTCAAGTCACGAGGAGGATTCAATGCCGATCAAAGTCTATCTCGCAGGTAAAGTCCCCAAAGGTGCGGATCAGGGAGCGACCAAACCCTGGCGCGACGCGTACCGCGAGGTCCTTGCCCTTCGAGGCCTCTTGGTTGAGATCCTAGATCCGGACGACCCCTCCTTGGACGAAAGTTTCCCTGAAGCAGTCTTCGGGCACGACTGTTGGCTCATCTCCAACTCCGACGTGATAGTGGTAAACGCCACAGAGAAACTAGGAGTTGGCACTTCACAAGAGATGCTCATTGCAAAGCACTTCGGCAAGCCAGTCCTCACTGTTCTTCCGAAAGACTCCCACCATCGCCGCTCAAATCTCCAGATGCATGCAAAGACAGTGCCGGACTGGATACACCCGTTTATCTACCAAACCTCCGATGCCATTATCGAGTCACTCGACGAGTTGCCAGGTCTGATAGAGGATCTCTCACTACTCCAGCCAAAGGGGATGGAAATAATTCAGCGAGCGATCGACGTGTACTTGTCATCTCGAGAGCGAAGCACATAGATCTTGCGCGTCCTAATTGCGGGCCTGACCGCGTCGGGTAAGTCCTCAATCGCTGAGGCGGTGAGCGCGCGCCTACATTGCCCCAAATTGTCAGGGTCCGATATGCGGCGACGATACTTCAACGGTGATACGGCCCCACACGATGAGAGGGGCAGGTGGCGAGCCGCGACGTCAGATTCGTCGATTGAAGCGGAGGCCGCAAGGATCCTTAATCCGTCCTCGGAGAGGGAGTTTGATAGATGGCAGTGTCGCGAGGTTGGCACCCATAGCGATATTGTTGCGGATTGTTGGTTCCTCCCCTGGATATGTTGCATCCCTGCGAAGTCCGTCTACCTGCGTGCGCCACTCGAAGTTCGAATCACGCGCGCAATGGCCAGCCGCAAGGGCCAGACCGCTGCGCAAGTTGGGCTTGATATAGAGGCGAAGGACTCGAGAGCAAAGTCATACGCGATGGCAGCGTATGGTGTCGACATTCTCGACTTGAGTGTATTCGATCTCGTCATTGACACTGATGGGCAGACTCCATCACTCTGCGCTCAGGCCGTCGTTCGAGGCCTCTCGTGAGTTCAGCGATCTACCTGCACTTCATGAACCGCGAGATTCACCGGTCCGTCGGCGTCGAGATTGCCGACGGATACGTACGCTCGGGCCTGATAACTGCCACGTGTCTTTCTGGCGACCCGCTCATCGTAAGCCTTGGGTTGCTGTGGGAGTCGGCAGAGGCTTCGAAAGGACTGGAGAGTTTCCTAGTCGAGTTGGTTGAGTCCTCCAACCTTCTTGTCAGTAGTGAATACTCTGATATTGAGGCCCACCTCGCAGCCGCTCGTGCAATGTACTCGGGAGCCTCCGAGAGATATCCCATGTATTTCGAAGACCGCCCCGGAATGGCGAGTAGAATCCGTCCGACTCTGCCAAAACCAGCATCAACAACTGCATTCCTTGCATCGCAGTTGCACGGGCTCGTCGAGGGCGACCCCACCGCGGCGTCAGCTCTGGGAAGGCGGGATGCGACGAAGTTACTCTCGGCCCGCGAGACCATCAACCACGCCCTCCGGCAGCGTGATGACGAGGCTTTGACGATGGACTACTTTGGTCGGGTCACAAACAGCGAGGACGACACACGAACCATTGGACGGATGCTTTCCTATTTGCACACGGAACACTACCTCAGCCAGTATTCGGCAGATATCGTCACTGGGCTTTCGGGGCTGGCTTCCTACGACTCCCTCTCTCGGGGTTTCCCGCTATTGGATCGCCGCATCTTTGACGCAATTATGCGGACGACATGGGCACCTAGGAGGCAGCGCCCAGATTCAACTCTGCAGGATATTGTGCGTAATCGGAACTCAGATGCCCACCGTCGGTTTCTCTCATATTATCGGGCCACGGTGCTGGCCTTGATTGATTTGGATGGATTGGATTCGCTGTCGCCGCCCCTACGGGTTTCGAGGGTTATCCGTTCCCTCCGCCCGGCCGTCGATTCTGGGAACATTCTCGCTCGGGTCGGGTTCTTCGAGGCACTCGGGACGACACTGAAGCGAACAAGCGCAAGACTAGCAAAGCTACAGCCCGGTTTCCAGGAACATTTCATAATTCATCAGCGAGGGGTTGGGCAATTGACGAAGAGTGTGCTCTTGGTTTGCGCGACAGTAACCGAGAGGAATGCAATCATTCGCGTCCTTATGGACTCGAGTGAGACCTCAGGTGTAAATCGCACATTCTTGCCTCGCCACACCGTTTTCGACCTTGGTGTCGTTGGAGGTGTGGAGGTTTCGCTCGTTCAAACGGAGGTGGGAACCGAACACCCAGGGGCAACTACCCTGGCCTTGAGCGAGGTTCTTACAGAATTGAGTCCGGATTTCGTGATATCGATCGGAATCTGTCTCGGTCTCAGACCTGACGAGCAGGCCCTTGGAGATGTCGTTGTTTCATCCCAAGTGCGTCTAACAGATCCCAAGAAGATCACTGCGACTCTGTGGGACTCACGTCAACTCCGCATTTTGCGAGGCGACAAAGTAAGTGCGTCGGTGATATTGCTGGATCGTCTGCGCTCAGAAACTATAGTTTGGCGCGGACCAGCAGTGCATTTTGGGCTGATGCTGTCTGGAAACACTCTTGTAAATCATCCGGACGTGGTGAAGCAGATGCGCAATGACGAGCCCGATGCCATAGCGGGCGAGATGGAGGGTGGTGGCATCTATGCGGCCTCGACTGTGTTCGGTGCACAGTGGATTATTGTCAAGGGAATTTCTGATTGGGGATTCGACAAGTCAGACGTTTCGCAAGAATCAGCCGCAGCCAACGCGGCCACCTTCGTGCTTTCAATGCTGAGTTCCGGGGCTCTTCGCTAAGCCCAACAATGGTTCCTCACATGCCGCTCGTTCTGGCCCTGCGACTTCTAGGCTTATTCTTGGATCATCACTGAACAGCGCGAGAATCAGGGTTCCCACAGTAAGCCGCCGGATCGCGCCAGAGGGTACGCCGATGACGGTTCTGGGCAGTACCTCGGCGGGTGGCGCCGGGGTCAAGGCTCGAGCGGAGCTCGACCGCGTAGCGGCCGTGGGCCTTGAGGCCGGCACCCGGCGAGTTGGAAGCGGCCCGACGGCCAGGTTCGTCGCGCAAGCGTGATCAACCCGATCTCTGAGCTGGAGTCCATATAGCGGTCGATGGTTTAACAGCCGACCACCGAGGGCTGAGGCTGAGGACGGTGCGCACCATACTCTCGCTCCCGGGCATGACTGCCAACTTCCTTCGTCACACCGCCGCCAGCGGACCGCTGCACTTAATCGCCGTCGGAGAGATTCCGCTTCGGTTGGTCAGTTCCCGATTCCAACGTCGCTGGTTGGCTGGAAGGTTGACCTGCGCGCTCCGGAAACAGGCCGGGGACAGCGTGTCTGCGGCGCGACTTCGTCCGACTCGACAGTCATCTCTATCCGTTTGTCGCCCAAGATCGGTCGACGGTCCTCAACAACACCTTCGTCGACCTCCCAGTCCACATGCCTCCACTCTGCGTCACCACGCCCAAACGACACCTTCGGGACGCGGTCCCGCAGCAACTCGCCGATGTCCTCGGTCGCGAAGACCTGTTGTCCAACTGTGAAACCCATGAGCCCCGTTACCTTGTTGGTGGTCCTCAAGTTGGGGATCACGGTCGCTGGGTCCGGCATGACTTACTGCCCCTGTCGCTTGCATGATCCGGGGGGTGTTGTCACCGGGCCTGGTGGCGTTGGCCGACCGCTGATAGGGACATGGCCACGAGGTTCTCGTTGGTCTCTTCGTAACGTGGGTGCCGGCAGCTGACGCCCGATCGTGCGACCGTCCGCACCAGTGGAAGGATCGCCGCGATGACCGACTACGCCGTGTACTGCGGACTGGACGTGGGCAAACAAGCCCACCACGCGTGCGCGCTGGACTGAGGTGTGTCTGAGTAAATGTCGGGCGTAGCGGGATAAATACCCAACCAGGATGGTCGTGCGTTCGTGGTTGTTGTTCTCATTGTCCTCGACTCGCTCGGTGGTGGTCGAGGCGTTGTT
>Ga0075152_10000451_pt1 | contig 31040 bp, 29 predicted proteins | sample JI61114C2DNA_FD_70964 | JGI IMG/M metagenome (GOLD analysis project Ga0075152, IMG submission 70964) | Wastewater effluent complex algal communities from Wisconsin, to seasonally profile nutrient transformation and Carbon sequestration -... | ecosystem: Engineered > WWTP > Effluent > Algae...
TTGGCGTAGGTTCGACGCCATCATCATTTTTGCTACAGCTTACAACTGAAAATAAAACCACTAAAATGCAAGTTAAAGTTCTCATATTTAAATTTTTAGTGTTGGACTTGTAATTCGTAAAATGGTTTAAACTATGTTTTAATTTTTTTTAATAAGTTTTGTTCGCTACTAAGCTTTACCAAATATCAACTTAAAAACTAACTTTCAAACTTAAAAAAAAAACATTTTCTAAAAGCAAACCTCTTTTAAATTGTTTTAAAAGAGGTTGAATTGTACATTATATCTTCTCACTAAGCATTCCCTAGGTGGCGGCTAAAGTTCTTCCTCTTTACATTAATATAATATGTTCCGCCATATTTACAACACATACAACCGTCAGTCAGATCCTCGTTAATGCTTGTGGTCATTGTTAAATTTTGAATTTTTAGTGATACAATTATTTATAGAATTCGATTTCAATAACGTTTCATTTTTATGAAAGCCTCAGGATAATAGAGTATTATTCAGATTTTATCCATTTGTCAAGTAATTGTCTAATCAATACTCTGGCATCAATTGAATGACTTGCATCAGGAATAATGGTAAGGTCTGCATGACTGAATTTGGACAAGAATAATTGTACGCTTTCAAGGGCAACATTCTTGTCATTTTCTCCGTGAAGCCAGCTAATTTTTGTTTTTCTGAAAGTTTTTTTGTCATAACTGATTCCAGTAAGAATAAAATGGAGATCATCATAGCTTGCTTGCATGGCAGTGGATAATGGGCTATCAGCTTGTTTTAAAATTTCTTCCACATTGGGAAAACTTTCAATGTTTTTTTTAAACTCATCATATTCATTCATCGCACTAATCATCAATGATTTGGTAAAAGTAGAATCGGCATAAGTAAAATATTCCTTAGCTGTCACCATACCTGAGATAATCCCACAATGCTTCAAATGAAATTTATTTGCAATAAGAATGGCGAGTGGACCTCCACCACTGATGCCTATGACGGCGAAATCATTTTCCTTCAAACCTGACTTTGCAGCTAATTCAAACAATCGGTTCTTATCCCAAGCTTCATTTGGCGTACCACCATAACCAGGCCTGTTAAAAGAAATAAAATTGTATTTGGCTTTCAAATCTTCTGGGATTTCATCAATAATTTTTGCCGATGAAGGCGTGCCACCAATGATGCAAATGGTTAATTTGCTTTGCGCTGCCAACTGATTCACACCAATAAAAATAGTGAGTAACAAAATAATTGAACTAAAGCATCTAGCTATTTTTATCATTTTTTTAGATATTTTGGATTGCGATAATTAACGGAATCGTACGCGACTCAAGTTCACCTTCTCCAGTTACTGACTGTGAAAAGGAAATTGTAGTAAAAAGGAATGTTATCAGGTAAATTATTTTTTTCATTTGTAATTCAGTTACTTTAACCAGCAATTTTTTTAAAACTTTCCACTAACAGTTAGAGTTTCATTGTTCTTGCTGCGTATGCAACGAAACTCTGGCTGTCATTATTTTAAAAGGTGATTTCGTTTGACCAAATTATATTGCTTTTATTATTCAATTCTTTTCGATTAAAATCAAGTAAATTTCTATGTTTAGGCTCAATCAAATTAAATCCAATTCTAATTTTCTGATCAACTTTTTTTTGTCTTGATTTAGTCATAATTTCCAACAATACTTCATTGCTATTATGTGGCGCAAGTTTTAAAATTTTTGGAATATTTTTATCACACTCATTTATTACAATATTCAAGCTTTTATTGTCAGTTGAGTAAAATTCCGCCCATGAACAAGACATTGTAAAATAATATAAAGTGTCATTTGAACTATTTGTGAGTATAGTTCGTATAATTTCTTTGTTATTCACTTTTTGCGTAGTTTTTTCAATCTTTAAAGTTGCTTTCGAATTTTCATAAGTAAATGCAAAAAGGGAAAAGCAAAATAAAGAAATTATAAATATTGATTTCATAGTATACTTTTTTTAGCCTTTCCAGTTACTTTAAAATAAGCGAAACAAACTTTTACATTTTTACACCCAAAATAGGGTTAATTGGTAAAAATTGTTTTCGCTTTACATTTATCAAATATATAAATAATTATTTACAAATATTCAAAAGAACTTTTTGTTTATTGAACGCTTTTTGTACTGAAGAGGATGAAAAGTAATAGCGTAGTTTAAACTCTCAAATTATCGTCTCTCCTGAATAATTTCTGCCAAAAGTTTCTTAGCACGAAGGAGTTTTATTTTGACGTTGCTTAGAGGTTCGTCAATTTTGTTGGCAATTTCCTGATAACTCATTTCCTGAAAATAACGTAGCTGAATGACTTCCTGATAATGTGGTTTGAGTTCCTTGATGAATTGCAATAACTGCGAAAGATTTTGCTCGGTAATCAATTCGTCTTCCGCCGATGGAGTGGTGTCGGCAATATTATAGGCTTGCTGGTCTTCGTCGTCGGTAATTTCGATAAAAAGACTTGCTTTCTTTTTGCGCATTAAATCAATATGGACATTTTTGGCAATGGCAATAAGCCAAGTATTGAACTGAAATTCAGGATTGTAAAGAGCAATTTTGTCGAAAGCTTTAGAGAAAGTTTCGATGGTAATATCTTCGGCATTGGTTTCGTTTTCAGTTCTTTTGAGCATAAAACCATAGACTTCATTCCAATAAAAATTTAATAGAAAAGTGAAGGCTGCTTGATCGCCTTTTTTCGCTTTTTCTATCTGTAGGTTTATTTCCAATGTACTGGTTTTGAAAAAAGATTGGTAATGAAGATATTCAATTGTGTGAAGATAAGAACTATTTCAATAATTGGAAACCAATACATCACATCTTTTTCTTTTAATTTTCCGGCAGAGAATCCCAAAGTGATCCAAGTGAATAAATAACGGAAACCTACCAAGCTTAAAACGATAATCCATTGGTATTGGAACGCCAATAAAACAGTAGCTAAAATGAAAAACAACAACTGCGAAACATAAAAAAGAACTAGTTGGATTTTGTCAAAAGGTTTGTACAATTTCGCAGTAGAAACGTGTCTTCGTTTTTGGGTGAACCAATCTTTAAATTTTGTTTTAGGCTCCGAATAAGTGAAACTTTCTGGTGAATAGCAAATCGCTGTATTCTTGCTCGTTGCTACTTGGTTGATGAATAAATCATCATCTCCTGAACGAACCTGAATGTGACTAATAAAGCCGTTTACATTAAAAAACTCGTCTTTTTTATACGCCAAATTGCGACCAATTCCCATATAAGGTTTTCCTATTTTCGCCCAAGAAAAGTATTGAACTGCGGTTAAAAGTGTTTCAAAACGAATGATTTTGTTCAAGAAAGAATTGGCGACTTTTTCGTAAGCTCCGTAACCCAAAACGATCGTTTTTTGCATTGTAAATTGGGAACTCATTGTGGTAATCCAATCTTTTGAAGCGGGATAACAATCGGCGTCCATAAACAATAAATAATCTTTTTTAGACGCTTTTATTCCTAATGTTAGAGCGTATTTTTTATTGCCCCAAAATGCTTCGTTATTTTTTACTTTTACCAATCTAATATTGGAATATTGTTTTTCGAATTCTTCAAAAATATCTAAAGTATTGTCACTCGATGCATCGTCAATCAAGATGATTTCAAAATCAGGATAATCTTGTTCAGCAAGTAATGGAATGTATCGAATTACATTTTCGGCTTCGTTTTTGGCACAAACAATGACAGAAATCGAGATTCTTTTTGGATTTGATTTCTGTGTTTTGGCGAAAGCAAATTTCCCAAAAACAATCAAATAATACGCAAGTTGAATGGCAACTACAACAATAAAAAAGTATAAAGTAATGAGTAACATATAGGCTTGGCTTCTTTTAAAATCTGTGCAAAGGTAATTATCAATTGTCAATAAACCATCGATAAACTGCAATTAGTTTCAGATTGTTCAAATCTAATTCCGATAGCTATCGGAACTAAAATTTTAAGTCTAAATCACATTCACTTCCGCTTCTATGTGAATGCCAAAAGTCTTGAAAATTGTCTCTTGAATGTTTTTGGAAACATCCAAAATTTCTTGCCCTGTTGCGTTTCCGTAATTTACTAATACCAAGGCTTGATTCTTGTGAATTCCTGCATCACCAAAACGTTTTCCCTTGAACCCAGCTTGTTCGATGAGCCAACCTGCGGGAACTTTGACTTCGGTTTCAGAAATTTCATAGTATTTCATTTCTGGAAATTGCTGGTGTATTTTCTCGAAATCAGATTTCAAAAGGATTGGATTTTTAAAGAAACTACCGCTGTTTCCCAACTTTTTTGGGTCAGGCAATTTACTTTGGCGAATGGCAATTACAGCATTGCTTACGTCTTTTAAAGTCGGATTCTGGATATTATTTTTGGCCAATTCAGCCGTAATATCGCCATATGAAGTATTAATTTTATGATTGCGTTTCGTAAGTTTGAAAACCACCGAAGTGATGATATATTGGTCTTTTGCCTCATTTTTGAAAACACTCTCTCTGTAACCAAAATGACATTCGGCTTTGGTAAAGGTTCTCATTTCTTGATTTTCAATAGTCATTGCTTCACAAGATTCGAAAGTGTCTTTAATTTCCGTGCCATAAGCACCAATATTTTGAACTGGAGTTGTACCCACATTTCCTGGAATTAGTGACATATTTTCCAATCCACCTAAGTTTTGGTCGATGGTCCAAAGCACGAATTCGTGCCAGTTTTCGCCAGCTTGACTTTCGACCCAAACAAAATCGTCGTTTTCCTTGATGATTTTTTTGCCTTTCAAATCGACATGAATCACCAAAGCTTCAATATTTTGGGTCAAAAGCATATTGCTCCCTCCGCCCAAAATAAACTTTTTTTCGGATTTATTTTGTTCTAAAATGGTTCTTAATTCTGTGGTATTGTGTACAGCAACGAATTGTTTAGCTTTGGCTTCGATGCCAAAAGTATTGTAGTTTTTTAGAGAAAAATCAGTTTGTATTTCCATAAAGGGAATGCGTTTTGGGTTGATTATACAATAGTTCAATCAAATTTGATTTGCTTCCCTTGTATAAATCAAAAAAGTCATCAATATTGTTTGAAATTTTTTTAATTTTTTCAGTATGTTTGTGGTTTAGCCGATATACTTTTTCATTTTTATCAACTGCTATGTAATTGCCATTTTCCATATCCAAAATCGTATAGTAAAAATTTTCATTACATTCAATTTCAATTGCATTATCAATTTCTAATTTATTTAATTTGTCTTTTGATACATTTTTCAGGATATCGCGTGCAATTTTTGTGTCTAGATTTTCAAATGAAATTGGTTTTATTTTGAGTTCTCCAATTTGCAATTTTGTATAATCGTAGATTTTATGAAACTTTTTTGGATTTTCTATTTCGATAAGCGTCAATAAATTATCGCTAAAAAATAAAGTTATATCTTCAAATTCTTTACTTTTTTTATTGAATACTTTCAATCCATACAAATCGAAATTGCTCTTTTGCGCTCGAAGAAATTCCTCGTTGAAAGCACGTGACAAACATATTCCGCTAGGTTTTTTAGAGAATTGTATAGAATAAATTTTTGATGATAATTCTAATGCTTCCTTGATTTCTGGAAAATCAATCTTTAAAATTTCTGCAACATTGTTTTCAAAAATTTCAATTTGACTTTTTGTAGGTTTAAAATTGAATACACTCATTCGATTTTTATTTAAATTAGGCAAACTTGGGATAACAAAAATACGAATTAAAATTTATTAGCATATGTTTTTTGCCAAATATGCATCATAAATAGAGGCATAATGTAAGGAATCATCTTGGTTTCGCCTTTTCGTAAATTTTCAACGAGCTTTTTGGCGTCAATATTTTCGAAATAGGGCATCTTGAATAAATCACTTTTCGAAAAGGATTCTAGCTCTTCAATGAATGCGGGACTTTTTATTAAGTAATCTCCCCAAGGAACGCTGAGCCCTACTTTTTTGAAATTTAAAATTTCGTCTGGCAAACGAGATGCCATTGCCGATTTCAAAATAAATTTCCATTTTTTGCCCGTAAAAAGCCATTTGTCACCCAATGAACCTAATCCCACAATGAGTCTCTGATCCAAAAAAGGTTCCCTACATTCGATGGAGGCACCCATCGTGCAACGGTCATTTCGGTCTAGTAGAGAGCATAAATATGTGTGTTGGTCGAAAAAAAGTGCTTGTCTTCTTAGATTATTGGGATACAAAGATTTTGCATCTTCCAAAATTTGATTTCTGTATTCATTTTTTGGAGGATTGGTTATTCCAAAAGTCATAGCAACATCATCAGGATATATATTGCAACTGTTATAAAGTACTAAATCATCTAGGTTTTTTATTTGTGAATAACGAGCTAGTTTTTCGTATCGAGGTCTGGTTGTAAAATAATCCATATGACCAATTGTTGCAATTGTATTGAGCAATGACGGGTATTTTAGAGCTTTGTATCGCACATAACCGCCCATTAATTCATCGGCACCTTCGCCGGAAAGCAACACTTTTACGGTTGGTTTTGCCATTTGTGAAAGAGCCAAAATATGCGGTTCGCTCAAGTGCATAATGGGCTCATCTTGAAAATATGTGGAGTTGACTAATTTTTCAAAAAGATCCTTATTTTCTAATTGCGTGGTGTGAAAAGTATAGCCGAATTTTTCGGACATCCTTTGCGCCAAATGCGATTCGTTATGCTCTTTTTCCTTGAAACCAATATTAAAAGTTTGGATATCCCTAAAATTCTGTTGATTCATCGAAGCCAAAATTGAGGAGGAATCGAGTCCGCCGCTCAATAAAACACCAACTGGAACGTCGCTCACCATTCGCAGTTTTATTGAATCGTCAAAAATTTCTCGAAACCACTCGACAGGATTTTTAATTTTGGGTTGGTTTTGGATTTCAGCTTTCAAATCCCACCATTTTTCGGAAGTTGTTTTTCCACTTTCGTGAATAGTAAAAATGTGCCCCGGAAGCACTTTTTTTACATTTTCATACAACGTATTTTCACCAGCAACAAACCGATTGAAAATGTATTCTTCCATTCCATCTTTTGCCATTTTTAGAGGAACTCCGGCTGTAAAAAGTGCTTTTTGTTCAGAGGCAAAATAGAAAGTTTCGTTGTAAAACGAATAATATAATGGTTTAACGCCCATTCTATCTCGAACGGCAGTCAGTTTTCGTTCTTTTTTGTCCCAAATCACAAAGGCAAACATTCCGTTGAGACGATTGAGCATTTTCGTGCCGTGCAATTCGTATAGTTTCAACAAAACTTCGGTGTCTGAACTGGTCCGAATGTCAAATCCGTTGGTTTTAAGTTCGGGATAAAAATCCTTGAAATTGTATATTTCGCCGTTATAGGTCATCACGTAGCGACCGTCATCAGAAACAAAAGGTTGGTGTCCAGCCGAGGAAACATCCAAAATAGAAAGTCTTCGATGTCCTAATCCAATATTATTTTCAATAAATAATCCTTTGTCGTCATGCCCGCGATGTTCAAGCGAATCGCGCATTTTTGTCAAAAGGCGTTCATCCACTTTTTTTTGTGTTTGCAAATGCAAGATTCCGTTAATTCCACACATAATTAATTATTTTTTGAATTAATTAATTCGTGATACTTGTCGGCTATGATTTTCATATTGATTTTGTAATTTGCATTTTCTTCCACAAATTTTCTGTTTTTTATAACGGCTTCATTTCGATATTCGATGTTTTCGAAAGCCCAAAGAAGTTCATCGGCAAGCATTTTAGTATCATCAATGGTTATCAATTGACCGTTTTCACGGTGTTTGATCCAACTTTGATTTCCCGGAATATCGGTCACGACAGGATAACAATTACAAGCCATCGCCTCAAATAAAGAAGCCGAAACACCTTCGGTTATGGGCATACTGATGTAAATATTAGATTGTTGTAACAGTTCTGGTAATTTTGTATTTGGAATTCGACCCGTAAAATTGACTTTATTTTCAATTTTCATTTTCGTTGCCAATTCTTTTAACTTTGGTAACAATTTTCCGTCTCCAACAATCGTCAATTCAAAATCAATTCCTCTTTGGTTTAAAAGCCAAAAGGCTTGTAGAATTACATCGTGTCGGTAGTCAGGCATCAGCGAACGGGTTACAATAGCCGTTAATTTTTTAGAAGAATTGTTTTTAGAATTTCCAAATTGCTCCAAATCGATTCCTTTTGGCATAACCAATACTTTTTTCATATCGACATTGGCAACTCGCATCGAAATAGTCATCACTGGTCCCCAAGCGTGAATCAAATCGGCTTTTTGAAAAGCGTAATTTTGGATTTTTTTTTTGAGTGGCAACAAAATGGATTTTTCGGGCCACAAATCGGTTCTGCCTTGTTGTGCAATCGCCACAGGTTTTACGCCTGATAATGCGGCAAGAAAGCCATAACTAGTGGTTCTTTCGGCAATGACCATGTCGGGTTGCTGCAATTTTATTAGTTTCTTAATTTGGAAAAGTCCTGTACAAAACTCTAAAAGTCTAAAAGAACGGCTGAAAAAACTGTGGTTTGGCGTTTTCAATTCCCATGTTACAATATCGAAATCGCCAAATTCTTTCAAGCCATTCATCCAAGTAATAGCGTCTGCTCTATAGGTTTCTCCGAGAAAAAGTATTTTTTTTCTTTTTGCCATCTATGGTATTATTCTTCGGAGGTTAAGGCTCGATTGATAAAATCATTCAAGGGTTTCAAAACGATTAATTTTTGGGTCATTTTGGAAACAAAATCTTCTTTTGTAACTTCCTCAATGTCGAATTTCTGAGAAGTTTCGAAGCTTTTTAATTTTAGGAATTCTATAGCAGGATGATCCTTTTCGTAACCTCTAGGAGGATTTTTTAGTAAGTTTTTTTCGTTCCTGTCAAAATCAGTAAACTCTTTTTTGAAGTTTTTATTTTGGATAATTTCTTCTAAATCTTCATGGAAATAGGCGATTTCTTTGCGAACTTTTTTTAAATCTTCGGCTTCGGGACAGTAAAATCCGCCAGCGATGAAACTACCAGTTCGGGCAATGTGAACATAATAACCGGAACGATTCATTCCTTTGGATCCGCTTGACATCCAAACGCCAATGTGATCTTTGTATGGCGATTTGTCTTTCGAAAATCGAATGTCGCGATTGATTCTAAAGGTGCAATTTTTCACTTCGAGCATTTCTAATGAAGGATCCAGCGGTTTCATCGCATTCAGAAAATCAGCAACTAATTGATGATAATCTTTTTTGAAAACCTCATAACGCTTTTTATTGTCCAAAAACCAATCTCTATTGTTGTTGGCTTTTAAATCATCGAGAAATTGTAAACTGTCTTTTGAAAGCATAAAGCATATTTCGTTGATTATTGTAATTGTTTTTTCAAATCTTCTTCACTGATGTAACCCGAATTTTGCCATTTTATTACCTTGTTTTCATATAAAATAAGGGTAGGAAGTTCTAGAATTTTCATTTCTTTAATCAAGGTTGGATTTTCATCAGCATTCAACCGAATGATAACCACTTTATCTGCTAATTCTTTTTGCATTTTCAGAAGATATGGCGTCATTTTTTTGCAAGGCGCACACCATTCGGCATAAAAGTCAATTAAAACTTTTTTGTCCGTATTTAATAATTCGGCATATTCCTGACTGCAAACTCCAATAATTCTATCGGTGGGTTTCGACAATCCTTCGGCATCCCATTTTAATAGGCCTCCTTGCATGTTGTAGATGGTTTTAAATCCTAATTCTTCCAGTTTTTCAGCGGCTTTCGGGCTTCTATTGCTGGTTTTACAATATACAAAAACAGGTTTTGTTTTGTCTAATTTTTGAACGTTTGCTTCAAAATTATCGCCTAGCCAATCTATGTTTACAGCGTTGTCGAGATGACCTCCAGCAAATTCTTGAGGAGTTCTAACATCAATAATTTGAGCATTTGGTGTTGCTGTTATTTTTTCAGAAAATGCCTTAGGATCAATATCTATTATGTTTTTTGACGTTTGTCCTTTGCAAGAAAGTATCGAAATGGATAGTATTAAAATTAAAAATTTTGGAAGGAGTTTCATTATAGTTTGAATTTAATATTTATGAGGCTAAAATAACTAATTTCTTTCTCAGATTTTGAATCTAAAAGTTAAAATATTAGCAATTTACAGATTGAAAATTTTGTAAGTCTGATGGGTCGATTTTACGATTTTCTCTGTTCGTTCAGGATGTGTGTCCGAAATAAATAATTGTCCAAAAGTGTCACTATTGACCATTTCAACAATTTTGGCTACCCGACTTTCGTCTAATTTATCGAAAATATCATCAAATAATAAAATGGGTTTCAAACCGCTTTGTACTTTTAGAAATTCGAATTGTGCCAGTTTTAGGGCAATTAAAAACGATTTTTGTTGCCCTTGTGAACCAAATTTCTTGATAGGGTAGTTGTCAATTTCAAACGACAAATCATCTTTATGGATTCCAACACTAGTATGATGCAAAGCCCTGTCTTTATTGATGTTTTCTTCTAAAAGTGTCAGTAAATTATTTTCGAATAAATGACTTTCATAAACCAATTGAACCGTTTCTTGTGAATCTGTAATGGCTTGATGATGTGTATTAAAAATAGGGATGAACTGCTCGATAAATTCTTTTCGCTTTTCGAAAATGTATTTTCCAAAAGTGTCGAGTTGCTCATTATAAATAGAAAGCGTGTCGTTGTCGAAAACAAAATTCAAAGCAAAATATTTCAACAATGCATTGCGCTGACTCATCACTTTTTGGTATTGTATGAGTTGTTTTAGGTATTGAGAATCCAATTGCGAAATAACGCTGTCCATAAATTTCCTTCGGGTTTCACTACCTTCAACAATCAAATCTCGGTCGGCAGGAGAGATAATTACCAACGGAATGAAGCCCACGTGTTCCGAAAATTTATCATAGACTTTTCCGTTGCGTTTCAATATCTTTTTCTGACCTTTTTTAAGGCTGCAAATGATTTGCTCGTTTCTGTCGTTGATTTCAAATTCTCCATCAATCACAAAAAACTCTTCTCCATGTTTGATATTTTGCACCGCCAATGGGTTGAAATAACTTTTGCCATAAGACAAATGATAAATAGCATCCAAAACATTGGTTTTTCCAATTCCGTTTTTGCCAACAAAACAATTTATTTTGCCCACAAATTCGAAATCTGCTTCAGAAAAATTTTTGTAATTGAATAATGAAATCTTTTTTAAATACATTTTTAGGTCTTGCTAGAATAGAAAATTAGCGCTTTCAGATTGTTTTTAAGAGGGTGCAAATTATCGAAAATTATCGATAAAAATCACTTTTAAACATTTTCAGATGCCAAATATTTTTCAAACACAAAGAAACTAATACTTAAATAATGGATAATGTATTTTTATTTGAATATAAAGGCAATTTTTTTATGACGATACGAATAAAAATTTTATTTTTGCGGCTCACTAAATTAAAATGTAAATGGCTACTTATAATAAAAGAGGATACAAACCAGCAAAAGAAAAAGAAGTTAAGGAAGTTACCGAAGATATAAATGTATTAGAAAAAAATAGTACAACCGCTGAAGTTTTCTCAACCTTAGATGCAACGGCATCAAAAACAGAAGATTTTGTAGCCAAAAATCAAAGAATAATTATAGGATTTGTAGGTGCGATTGCATTAGTAACCGTTGGATATTTGGCTTACCAAAAATTTGTTGCAGCGCCAAAAGAAGAAGAAGCTGCAAGTGAAATGTTTATTGCACAACAAAATTTTCAAAAAGCCACTGATGGAGTTGCTAGCGATTCATTGTATAAATTATCTTTGAATGGTTCAGAAGGTAAATTTGGATTTTTAAAAATTGCTGATGAATATTCAGGAACAGATTCAGGAAATTTAGCTAATTATTATGCTGGTATTGCTTATTTAAATACTGGAAAATATACAGAAGCTATTGACTATTTAGGCAAATTCAAATCAGAAGATATGATTTTGAGTGCTATGGCACAAGGAGCAATTGGAGATGCTTATTCGCAAAAAAATCAACCCAAAGAAGCTTTAGAGAATTATGTAAAAGCGGCAGAATCTAATAAAAATGACTTTACTACTCCACGTTTCTTGTTGAAAGCTGGAAAAACAGCTTTAGCATTGGGTAATAAAGAAGATGCACTTAAATATTTTACTGATATCAAAGATAATTTCGAATCTTCGCCAGAAGCTGCAACAATTGATGTATTGATTGGATTAGCACAATAAAATAATTTTAGATTGCAGATTTAAGATTTAAGATTTGTATTTTTACATTCTATAATCTAAATTTTAAAATCTTAAATAAAGATGGCAACTATAAATAAAAATTTATCCGAATACGATAAAAACGCAATCCCAGACGCGAAAAATTTTCGGTTTGGGATTGTTGTTTCAGAATGGAATGATACTATTACCGAAGGACTTTGTTTTGGAGCTGTTACTGGTCTTTTGGAAAATGAAGTGCCGTCAGAACACATCATTCGTTGGAATGTTCCAGGAAGTTTTGAACTCATTTATGGAGCAAAAAAAATGTTACAAACTCAAAACGTCGATGCTGTAATAGCAATTGGTTGCGTCATTCAAGGGGAAACCAAACATTTTGATTTTGTTTGCGAAGCGGTTTCACAAGGAATTAAAGACCTGAATGTAGAAACGGATATTCCAGTTATTTTTTGCGTTTTGACTGATAATACCATGCAACAATCCATAGATAGAAGCGGCGGAAAACACGGAAATAAAGGAACCGAAGCGGCTGTTGCTGCCATAAAAATGGCTTATTTAAGACATCAAGCGTCCTTTAGTCATCAACTCAAAAATCAACAATTATTGTCAACAGGTCCTTTGCAAATCGAAGGCTTGAAAATGATTGAAGAATAAAAATAAATCTACTTCCGATAGCTATCGGAACTAAAACCTATACTATTTTATTGATGGTGTAGGTTTTTTGTTTTTTTATGATTTATTTAGGTAGTAATCACACTATAAATTCCTTAAATTTGCTCACTTTGGGTTTTGGATTACAAATCTGAAATCTGAAATCTAACATCTGAAATCTAAAAATGCCAAGTATTATTCAATTACTTCCTGATCACGTTGCTAATCAAATTGCTGCTGGAGAAGTCGTTCAGCGACCGGCCTCGGTGGTTAAAGAATTGCTTGAAAATGCCGTGGATGCTGGTGCGAGTGATATCAAATTGATTATAAAAGACGCTGGAAAATCATTGGTTCAAGTCATTGATAACGGAAAAGGAATGAGCGTAACCGATGCGCGTATGTGTTTTGAACGTCACGCGACTTCCAAAATCCGACAAGCCGAAGATTTATTTTCATTGCATACCAAAGGGTTTCGTGGCGAAGCCTTAGCCTCGATTGCGGCGATTGCTCACGTCGAAATGAAAACCAAGCAAGACCAAGAAGAATTAGGAACTCATATCGTCATTGAAGGTAGTAAGTTTGTGACACAAGATGTTGCTGTTTTGCCAAAAGGAACTTCGTTTGCCGTTAAAAATTTATTTTTTAATATTCCCGCACGACGTAATTTCTTGAAGTCGGATACGGTGGAATACCGTCATATTATTGATGAGTTTCAACGAGTGGCATTGGCACACCCAAAAATTTATTTTACTTTTTACCATAACGGAAGCGAAATGTTCAATTTGCCTCCATCGAGTTTGAGACAACGAATCGTGGCTGTTTTTTCGGGTAAAACCAATGAAAAATTGGTTCCTGTAAGTGAAGAAACCGAAATTGTAAACATTCAAGGGTTTGTTTGCAAGCCCGAATTTGCTAAGAAAAACCGTGGTGAGCAGTTTTTCTTTGTCAATGATCGATTTATAAAAAGTGGTTATTTGCACCACGCCGTGATGGCTGCTTACGATGGTTTACTCAAAGATGGTGCACAACCCAGTTATTTTCTTTATCTTCAAGTGCCGCCAAATACGATTGATATTAATATTCATCCCACAAAAACAGAGATTAAATTTGATGATGAATCGGCTTTGTACGCTATTTTGCGTGCTTCGATAAAGCACAGTTTAGGACAGTTTAATGTAGCACCCGTTTTGGATTTTGAGCGGGATTCTAATTTGGATACACCGTATCATTACAAAGATTTAGAAGGAGAAACTCCTACGATTCAGGTCGATGGTAGTTTTAATCCGTTTTCGCAAGAAGAAAAACCCAACAAACATTTTACAAATACAAATTCTAATTACAGAAAACCAGAGCTGACTTCGAATTGGGAAAGTTTGTACGTGGGTTTAAAACAGGATTCCGAAGAGATTGATGCGATGACTTTCGAAAATGAAGCGGTGACTTCTTCTTTATTCAACAACGATGAAGTAGAACAAGCAGTTCATAAAACCTATCAAATTCATAAAAAGTACATAGTAAATCCGATAAAATCAGGAATGATAATTGTCGATCAACAGCGTGCGCATCAACGGATTTTGTACGAACAATTTCTGACAAATATCACAGTTCATTTTGTTTCAAGTCAGCAATTGTTATTTCCGTTGCATTTGTATTTTTCGAGTGATGAAATGCAATTAATCTCTGAATTGAAACCTTCATTGACCAATACAGGTTTTGTATTCGAAGAAACAAATGAAGACAGTGTCGTGATTTCAGGTTTGCCTGTCAATGTTTCCGAAAGTGAAGTTTCGATTGTTTTGGAACAACTTTTGAGTGATTTGCAGAACGGAATACCGGAAAGCAGTTTCAGTCAGAATGACACCATTGCCAAATCGATGGCGCGAAGTTTGGCTGTAAAAACAGGAACTTATTTAACCGAAAAGGAACAAGAAAACTTGGTCAATGGGCTGTTTGCTTGTAAAGATCCTAATGTTTCTCCATTTCAAAAACCTACTTTCATCACGATGCGTGTGGAAGATTTAGACAAAAAATTTGCACTATGATGAATATCACACCAGTTGTAAAGCAGCTATTGATTATTAATATTTTATTTTTTATAGGTTCGTATTTTGTACCAGCAGCCTATGATTTATTTTCACTTTATTATCCGGAAAGCGCTAGTTTCATGGGCTGGCAATTGATTACACATATGTTTATGCACGCGCCATTTCCCAATTTGGCACATATTTTATTTAATATGTTTGCACTTTATTCTTTTGGAAGTGCTCTGGAACATTTTTGGGGTGGAAAAAAATTCTTGTTTTTCTATATTTCTTGTGGTTTAGGAGCGGCTTTATTGCATTCGGGAGTTAATTATTACTTTTTTCATGAAGGTTTAGATACACTAATTGCAAATGGATTCACGGAGTCGGATATTTTTCAATTATTGAATCAAGGAAAAATCGATACGAGATGGCAAGAATTAATGTCAGTTTCTGATTTTCAAAATTTCACGAGTTCCTTTTATGTGCCAGTTGTTGGAGCTTCAGGAGCTATTTATGGATTATTGGTTGCTTTTGCTTTTATGTTTCCTAATGCTGAATTAGCATTAATGTTCATTCCAGTTCCCATAAAAGCCAAATATTTTGTACCTGGAATTCTTGCCATCGATTTGTTTTTAGGATTTAAAGGAAGTTCTATTTTTGGTGCTGGAAGTACCGGAATTGCGCATTTTGCTCACGTTGGCGGAGCATTAACAGGATTTTTGATGATGTGGTTTTGGAAGAAAAATCAGTTTAATAAAAATAGGTGGAATTAAAAATTAGTGTTAAGTGTTCAGTCCAGAAGCATCGGAATAAGTGTTCAGTTGTTGTAAAGGAATCTAAAATCTAAACTTTAAAATCTAAAATGAACAGTATAATAGACGACTTAAAAAGGCAATACAAATTTGGTGGAATAACTCAAAAGTTAATCTACTTGAATATTGCTTGCTTCTTAGTTTCGTATGTGATTTTTGGTTTGTTGGGATTTGTGAACATTAATATCGATTTTCTTCAATATGTGAGTTTATCTTCGAATCCCTTGGATTTGTTGTGGAAACCTTGGTCAATTATTAGCTATTCCTTTTTTCATTCTGGTTTTTTTCACATTTTTTTCAACTTAATCATTCTGAATTTTTCGAGTCAATTGTTTTTGACTTTTTTCAATCAGAAACAGTTATTGGGATTGTATCTTTTAGCAGCAATTTTTTCGGGATTAGTTTTTGTTTTATCCTTTTATTTAATGGATATTATTACCCCAATTGTAGGTGCATCCGGAGCGATTATGGCAATTTTGGTAGCAACGACAACCTATCAGCCGTTAATGAATTTACGCTTGTTGATTATTGGCAATGTAAAGCTTTGGCATGTTACCGTTGTTATTCTTTTAATTGATTTAATGCAAATTCAATCAGAGAATTCGGGTGGACATATTGCTCATTTGGCTGGTGCTTTTTTTGGTTTTATTTTTATTAAATTACTTCAAAACGGAACCGATTTGAGTAAAATTGTTTCAAACCTATTGAATTTTTTTGTTAATTTGTTTACCAAATCGCCTTCTACTCCTTTCAAAAAGGTGCATAGAAATTATAAAAAGCCTACTGCAAATGCGGCTTCAAAGATTGTAACTAAGGATAAAACACAACAACAAATCGATGAGATTTTAGATAAAATCAGTCGTTCCGGTTATGATTGTTTGACCAAAGAAGAAAAAGAATTTTTATTTAAAGTAGGGAAATAATCAGTTTGCAGTTGCAGTAATGAAATTATAAAGAAATGAAAAACCTTTCGTGGTTTAACAAACTTATGTTTTTATTGAATATAGTTCTTACTGTATCCACTTTTCTTGCTTACTTATTGCCTTTTTTGGCTCCAAAATTTTTCCCGCTTTTATCCGTTCTTACCTTGTTTATGCCTTTGTTTTTTGTTTTGAACGGCTTATTTTTCTTGTATTGGGGATTTCAATTCAAGAAGCGAATGATTTTATCAGGTTTGGTACTTTTGATGGGAATCACTTTTTTCAATAAATTCTATAAATTTTCGGCTAAAGAATATCCCGAAAACGAGAAAGATTTTACGGTTATGAGTTATAATGTTCGATTATTGAATGTCTTCAAATGGTTGGATAGAGATGATGTTCCTCAAGATATTTTAACATTTATCAATGAAAAAAACCCAGATATATTGTGCATTCAGGAGTTTTCTAATTCTGCAAATATCGATTTGAAGGTCTATAGTCATAAATATATTGTGATGGAAGGCAATCAAATTAAAACGGCTCAAGCTATTTTTTCTAAATTTCCAATTATCGATCAAGGGAATATTGTGTTTCCAAACTCTAATAATAATGTTGTTTTTGTGGATATCAAAAAAGGAAAAGACATCATTAGAGTGTACAATATGCACCTACAATCCATAAAAATTTCGCCAGATGTTTCAGAACTCGATGAGAAAAATATAGATGCTATTGATCAAGGGAAATCGCAAAAACTTATCAATAGGATAAGAAAAGCTTTTATGCAACAACAGCAACAAGCGGAGATGATAAAAGAACACAAAAAGGATTGTCCTTATCCCATAATTATTTGTGGTGATATGAATAACAGTGCGTTTTCCTACGTGTATCGAAATATTAAAGGTTCACTGAAAGATAGTTTTGAAGAAGCAGGAGTTGGTTTTGGCGCAACTTATAAATTCCGTTATTACCCAGCTAGAATCGATTATATTTTTGCTGATAATACAATGAAGGTCAAAAAGTTTGAAAGTTTTCCTGATTTCGAAAACTCCGATCATTATCCAATTATGGCAAGATTATCAATGGAATAATTGAAATTATTAAAATATATTTTGACTTTTCAAATAATCCAAAGCGTATTTTCCTTCATTAAACAACAAATCCAAAACGCTCAAATTGTTCAAAAAACCATGTTTGTCATCAAAAACTTGAGTATAGCTTTCGAATTGTGATTTGTCTTTTTTTCCGTCCACCAAAATTCTGTAATCAAGTAATGTATTAGCATCTACTTCGTGAAAATATTCTACAGTAGTTTCATAATCCAATTTCATTCTGAGACATTTTGTGATAAATTCCAAGGTTTCAAAATTTAAATCCATCAAAAAATGATGTTTTTTTTCGAATATTGGACGAATTTCATCTTCAAAAAATTCAAAGAAAGGGGAAGTTCGATAAGCGGCTTCTAGGGATTTGAAATGCTGTTTTTGCCAATTGAAATCATTTTCTATTTTGATTTCTTTTGTTTTTTGATGTGTTTCTTTTGAATGTTTTACAGGAATATTCAATAACTGAATTCCATTAGGACTGTAAATATATGTTCGATTGCGATTGGTTTGCTTTTGGAAATTATCTTCCATTTCGAACATAATTTTATCGGATTGAGCCATCGCAACACAATGACTAATCGAGGGAAAATAGGAGGGATGTATTAATATACTATTCATTTAGTTTCAGGTTTGAAGTTTCAGGTTTAACTTGAAACCTGAAACTTGAAACTTTTTATTTATACTTTATTCGCTTTTCTTTTTTTCCAAAAATACTCACCTACAAAAAAGGCAACTAAGGCAATCAAGAAAAATTGGAAATAAGATTGAGGTTGCCCATCACCACCAACGGTCGTAAACAGGCGTTCCCAACGAATTTTACCCAATCCTTTGCCATTGGTGTCCCAACTCATCCAGATAAATACTGGTTTTCCAACAATGTGATCTTCGGGTACAAAACCCCAATAGCGGCTGTCTTCCGAGCGATGACGATTGTCTCCCATCATCCAATAATAATTTTGTTTGAAGGTGTACGATTTTTTAATTTCTCCATTTATTTTAATAGTTTGACCATCATTTTCTAGAGTATTGCCTTCGTAATTTTCAATTATTCTTTTGTAAAGTGGTAAGTTTTGTTGATTTAATTGAACTGTTTTCCCCTGTTCAGGAATTGTAATTGGTCCAAAATTATCAACTGTCCAATTGGTGTTGTGTGGAAAAATTCCAGTGTCGAATTTCTCTGTTTTTTTAGCAATAAATCGAACTACCGAATCAATGGAAGCATTTTTCCGCAATTCTTCGGCGGCTTTCAAAGTAAGATTCGCATCATTTTTGGCTTGGTAAACTTCTTGAGCATAAATCCCAGAACTTTCGATAACTTTTGAAGGAATTCCCATAAATCCAGTCATTACAGTAAACGATTTGTCTTGATTTTGAGTTGCATTCAAAACATAAGGTTGAACCGCATTTATTTGTGTATCACTAGTAGGTTTTATGATGTAAGTTCTAGTGAATTCAGTTGAACCTGTGGTCAATAAAACTTCGCTCGAAACTCCTTTTGCAGCATAAACAGTATGCTCGTATTGTGATTTTGCTCTTTCAGGAAGCATCAAAGGTTTACCGTCTATGTAAACAAAACCGTCTTTTATTTCTAAATTATCACCGGGAGTTCCTTGACATCTTTTTACATAATTCGATTTTTTGTCAATGGGTTTTAGGACTGCTTTTCTACCGGATTTATCAAAAAATCGGTAAACCGTATCCGTGGGCCAATTGAAAACGACAATGTCATTTTTAGCAATTTTTTGAAATGAAGGCAATCTAAAATAAGGTAATTGTGGCCAACTTAAATACGATTTATTTTTTGTTAATGGTATCGAATCGTGAACCATTGGCAAAGCCACAGTGGTCATTGGAACTCTGGCACCATAATTCATTTTGCTCACGAACAAAAAGTCCCCTATTAATAATGATTTTTCTAGGGACGAAGTTGGAATGGTGTAGGGCTGAATGAAATAAGTATGTACAAATGTAGCCACAATGATGGCAAAAAGTAACGAACTTACGGTATCTGCCGCTTTGTTTTCGGGGTTCAAACTTCTGTCAGCAACATACTCTAGTTTTTGGGTATAATTGATATAATAAATGTAGAAACCCAAGGTTACTATTCCTAAAAAAGTGTCTAAAGAAGATCTTTTCCCGAAGCTTCTAAGAGTTTCAACCCAAACTACAGGAAACATTATCAGATTTATTATAGGAATGAAAAGTAAAACTGTCCACCAAGTTGGGCGACCAATAATTTTCATTAAAACAATTGCATTATATACCGGAATAGTGGCTTCCCAGCGTTTTCTGCCTGCTGCTTCATACAATTTCCAAGTTCCCAAAAAGTGAATTATTTGTACTAGCAAGAAAAATACAAACCATTGATATGCTGTCATAATTTTAGATTTTAGATTTTAGATTTTAGATTTCTGTTGAAATTTAAAATTTGAATTTTTTTTTGACCTAATTTGGAATTTGTTATTTGGAATTTAATTCCAATACATCTCTCATCGAAAAGATTCCTTGTTTTCCAACAATCCATTCGGCTGCAATTACAGCTCCAAGGGCAAAACCTTCGCGATTGTGAGCGGTGTGTTTTATCTCTATTGTATCTATGCCAGAATTGTAGGTCACGGAATGCGTTCCAGGAACATCTCCTATTCTTACGGCTTCAATATGAATCTCATTTGGATTAGGATTTTCCATTGTCCAATTAGTGTAATTGCTATTTTCGATAACTCCTTTGGCCAACGAAATTGCGGTTCCGCTTGGTGCATCCAATTTTTGAGTATGGTGAATTTCTTCCATCTCTACTTTATAGGAATCAAACTTCGACATCATTTTTGCCAAATATTCATTGAGACCAAAGAAAAGATTTACACCCAAACTAAAATTAGAACTAGAAATAAATGCTCCTTTTTTTTCTTCGCAAAGTGCAACCATTTCATCATATCGGTCTAGCCAGCCTGTTGTGCCAGAAATCACAGGAACATTGGCATAAAAACAACTTGAAATATTTTCTACAGCAACGGCTGGAATGCTAAAATCTATGGCAACATCGGCATTCGAAAGTCCTTCATAAGTGTTGAACTCGTCTTTTTTCAAAACAATTTCGTGACCTCTTTCTAGTGCAATTCTTTCGATGGTTTGACCCATTTTTCCGTATCCTAAAAGTGCAATTTTCATTATATATTTAAATTTTATTGTCTTTGGTATTTCATTTTATCTTCCACTATTTTCCCAATCTGGGACTTTATGGCTTAAAAATTATAATTAAAAGTTAGTCCAACATTTGTCTTAGATGTTACACCATTCATATAAACATCGGGTCTAACAGATAAGTTTTCATTTACATTAAATTGTATTAGAGCCGCATCAACATTAGCATCAACAATATTCAACACATAAAAACCTACCACAAACAAAGCAGATAAATCTCGATTCCGTTGGTAAAATTTCTGTGCTGATATCAATCTATCGTTGTCATAATAACTAAATTCATCGTCGGTATAGCCTTCTAAACGTCGTTTGTAAGCATCTCGATATTGATTGTATTTTTGATTACTGTCTAAATAATAATACATACTAACGCCGATGGCTCCGTAAACAATAGGGATTTTCCAGTATTTTTTGTTATATGCTTGTCCTAAACCTGGGAGAATAGCCGAATAAAAAGCTGCTTTTGCAGGAGTTAGTGGGTCAATATCTTTTGATTTCAAAGTGTCTTTTGCAATCAAGGGAACATCTGATTTTTTTTGTGAAAAAACGGAAGTGTTTCCTAAAGCAAAAAGGAATAGAACTATGAAATAGGTTTTGTTCACTACCCTTTTATTAGTTTAATAATTCGGTTGAAATCTTCTTCAGAATGAAACGGAATTGTAATTTTTCCTTTGCCATTTCCAGCCACTTTAACATCTACTTTGGTTCCAAAATATGAATTGAAAGTGTTTTTTTGTGCCTCTTCAATTTCAAAAGAAGTCGATTTTGTTTTGGTCGCAGGTTTTGGTTTTAGGCTTTCTTGATAATTTTTGACCAATGTTTCAGTATCACGAACTGATAAATTTTGACTTACGATTTTTTGATAAATATCGGCTTGAATGTCTTGATTTTCGATATTGATTATGGCTCGACCGTGACCCATACTAATAAAACCATCTCTGATTCCGGTTTGAATAATCGGATCTAATTTTAAAAGTCTTAAATAATTAGCAATTGTAGAGCGTTTTTTTCCGACGCGTTCGCTCATTTGCTCTTGTGTCAACTGAATTTCATCTATCAATCTTTGATAGGAAAGTGCAATTTCTATTGGATCTAAATCGTGGCGTTGAATGTTTTCAACTAATGCCATAATCAAGGATTCGTTGTCGTTTGCAATTCGAATATAAGCAGGAACGGTCTTCAATCCAACCAAAGTCGAAGCGCGAAGGCGTCTTTCACCCGAAATTAATTGGTATTTATTGAAGTCTAATTTTCGAACAGTAATAGGCTGAATTACACCTAATTCCTTGATGGAAGTCGCTAGTTCTCTCAATGAATCTTCGTTGAAATTACTTCTTGGCTGAAACGGATTGATTTCTATAGCTTCTATTTCAAGCTCTATAATATTACCGACTACTTTGTCGGCATTTTTATCGTTTACTGATTTTATATCGTTTTCTGGATCTTTCAATAATGCCGATAATCCTCTTCCTAAGGCTTGTTTTTTTAGTGCTTGTGCCATAAAATTATTTACTATTTTTCTTTATAATTTCGTGAGCTAACAGTAGGTAATTATTGGCTCCTTTGCTCGTAGCATCATAGTTTATAATGCTTTCGCCAAAACTTGGTGCTTCACTTAGTTTTACATTTCTTTGAATGATTGTTTCAAAAACCATATCGTTAAAATGTTTCTGAACCTCTTCTACCACTTGATTGGACAAACGTAATCTGGAGTCAAACATTGTAAGAAGTAAGCCTTCAATGTCTAAATCTGGATTGTGAATTTTTTGAATACTTTTTATGGTATTCAATAATTTTCCTAATCCTTCGAGTGCAAAATATTCACATTGAATAGGAATTATTACCGAATCGGCTGCTGTTAAAGCATTAAGAGTAAGCAATCCTAGCGATGGAGCACAATCAATTATAATAAAATCGTACTCGTCTTTGATGCTCTCTAACGATTTTTTGAGCATATATTCTCTGTCGGCTTTGTCAACCAATTCGATTTCAATCGCCACAAGGTCGATATGAGAAGGAATCACATCCACATTTGGAGAAGAACATTTTACGACAGCTTCAATTGGAGTATGACTGTGTTCTATAATTTGATAGGTTCCAATTTCTACAGTATTGACGTCAATTCCCAATCCTGAGCTTGCATTGGCCTGAGGATCAGCATCTATAAGTAGTACTTTTTTTTCTAAAACGCCTAGAGATGCTGCCAGATTTACTGACGTTGTCGTCTTTCCAACACCACCTTTTTGATTAGCAATCGCAATGATTTTGCCCATTTATTTTTCTAAATTTTGAACGGTAAAAATACAATTAATTATGGTTTCTGAAAATCTATTTTGTTAACATTTGTTAAGGTTTGATTAGTAGTAGGTTTTTAGGAAATGGTTCTTTGTAATTGTATAATTTTACTGCTATTTTTCGCAAATAGTGTTAACCATAAAAATTAAATTTAGCTGTTGATATTCATTAGATTTAGCAATACATTTACTGCAATAATTTTATTTTCAACTTAGTAATTTATCATGACTTTTGCCATTATAACTCATGTGCCACATATTTTGGAACAAAATAAATATTTTGCATACGCACCCTATGTTCGCGAAATGAACATTTGGGCAAAATATACCAATAAATTACTTATTGTTGCTCCAAAATCTAATTCACTAAAAACTCCAATTGACATTAGTTATGAGCACGATAGCATTGAATTTATAGCAATTAAAAGTTTTGACATTTTGAGCCTAAAGGCAATTGTAAAGTCAATTATTAGTATTCCAAAAATAGGTTGGCAGATTTACACTGCTATGCATAAAGCCGATCATATTCATTTGCGATGTCCTGGAAATATAGGTTTGTTAGGATGTTTGGTGCAAATACTATTTCCTAATAAGCCCAAAACTGCTAAATATGCAGGAAATTGGGATCCAAAATCAAAGCAACCTTTGACATATCGTTTACAAAAATGGATTTTGAGTTCTACTTTTTTGACTAGAAATATGCAGGTTTTGGTTTATGGAGAATGGGAGGGAAGTTCCAATAATATCAAGCCTTTTTTTACGGCTACTTATCATCAAGTCGACAAATCACAAATGATACAAAGGGATTTCAAAGGCCAAATTGGTTTCGTTTTTGTGGGTGCTTTGGTCAATGGTAAGCGGCCTTTGTATGCCATTCAATTCGTTGAAATGTTATTTAAAAAAGGATATACTGTTGCCTTAGAATTATATGGTGAAGGTATAGAAAGGGAAATTCTGGAAGACTATATTCGTAAAAATAATTTATCCAAAATCGTTTCATTGAAAGGAAATCAAACTCAGGAAACGGTTAAATCGGCATACAAATCAAGTCATTTTGTTATTTTACCATCTGAAAGTGAAGGCTGGCCTAAAGCTATTGCCGAAGGCATGTTTTGGGGCTGTGTTCCCGTGGCGACCCAAGTTTCTTGCGTACCTTTTATGCTCGATTATGGAGGCCGAGGCGTTTTGATTGCTATGGATTTGGAGAATGATGTTCTTCAATTTGAAACCCTTTTGAAAGATGAAATTCTTTATAAAATAATGAGCCAAAAAGCGAGTGATTGGTCTCAAAAATACACTTTAGATGTTTTCGAAAAAGAGATAAAAAAAATGGTGCAATTATGAGAATACTTCAAATAATAGATTCTCTAGAATCTGGCGGAGCTGAGCGAATGGCCGTAAATTATGCCAATGCGCTTGCTCAAAAAATCGATTTTTCGGGAATAGTAATAAGTAGAAAAGAAGGGGCACTTTTGAACCAAATAAGCAGCAATGTTTCCTATCTTTTTTTAAACAAAAAAAGTGCTCTCGATATTCAATCCGTTTTCAAATTACGAAAATTTGTAATTCAGAATGCTGTTGAAATTGTTCATGCTCACAGCACTTCTTTTTTTCTAGCTTTTCTTTTGAAGTTAACTTATCCAAGCGTAAAATTAATTTGGCACGATCATTATGGAGACAGTGAGTTTTTGGATAAAAGACCTTCTTTAGTATTAAAATTTGTTCTTCCCTTTTTCGATGGAATTATTGTAGTAAACCAAAAACTTAAAATTTGGGCTGAACAAAAACTACATTTTAAAAACGTTGTTTATTTTCCTAATTTCCCATCATTTGAAAATAATACTTCCGAGCAAACTATTTTGCAAGGCATTCAAGGAAAACGAATTGTATGTTTGGCAAATTTGAGAGTTCAAAAAAATCATTTTTTACTTTTGGAAGTAGCAAAAAAAATAAAACTATCACATCTGGATTGGACTTTTCATTTGGTTGGAAAAGATTTTCAAGATGATTATGCTAAACAAATTAAGGACGAAATTTTAGAAAATAATTTGGAAACTACGGTTTTTGTTTATGGTTCTAGAAATGACATAAAAAACATTCTTGAGCAATCCGAAATAGGGATTTTAACCTCACAATCTGAGGGTTTACCAGTCGCTTTGTTAGAATATGGCTTGTATAGAAAGCCAGTAGTTGTGACTAATGTTGGTGAAATTCCGTTAGTAATTCAAGATGGGGTTAATGGTTTTTTTGTTGAAACAAATTCGGCACCATTATTTTATAACTCATTGGTACAATTGATAGAAAATGATTTGTTGCGTGACAATCTTGGAAAGGAACTTCAAAAAACAATTGAAAATATGTATTCAGAAAAAGCTGTGATGCAACAGTATGCAAATTGGATAAAAACAAGTATTTGAAGTGTCTAATTTGTAATATGAATTCGATTAATGTTTAATATTATGTTAAGTTGTTTTATGCTTTTGAACGGAAAACCTAAAAAAAATACCCAATTAAAAATAGAATAAACAATAAACACATCCTTTCAATTTCGTTCATCAATAAATACTAGCCTTTGGTCGATTTTTTTATTGATTTTATTCGATGTTTGTGTAGATTTGTCCTAGTTGAATAGATTCAGTGCAACCAAAAATGAATAAGAATAATAAAATACATTTTGAAGTTTCGGAGCGAAAAATATTGCTGAGGGTTTTTGATGTGGTATTTGTTTTAGTAGCAATGTATCTTGTAGGTCATTCATTCGGTTTGCAATATCTTGAATCGTCGGTTAGTAATTATTATTACGCTATAGCACTTACACTCTATATTACTAGTCTCGGTACAGTTTTCGAAATGTATGATTTGCAAGTCGCTAGTAATCAGTTTCAGGTATTCAGAAGTACTTTGCTAACGGTATCAACAACTGTTTTGTTTTATTTATTGACACCTATTTTTTCAGCTGAATTACCGACAAATAGATTTCAAATTTTAACATTCTTTGTAACATTTCTTTTTGCTTTAGTGATTTGGAGAACTTTCTATGTCATGTTTTTGGCCTCCAATCGTTTTGTTCAAAATGTTCTTTTGGTCTGTAATCGAGAGCAATTAGAAGAATTAGTTCTCGATCTCGAAAAGTCTGATCCTCACTATAGAATTGTGGCTTATGTAAATTCGAATACTAACAATTCATATGAATTCGATTATCATTATATACAACACATACCTATTGATGATTTTGTTTCGTTTGTGAATGAGAAAAAACTATTTGAAATTGTTGTGGCTTCACAAAAAACTGAAGAAATTACTGCTGATTTGTATTTACAATTGCTTCATTTATTAGAATCGGGAAATACGATTCGCGAATATACTCAAGTATATGAAGAGAAAACCCAACGTATTCCGCTTCACTACATAACTAGAGATTTTTATAAATTTTTCCCTTTCAATCGGAGCAATAATAATCAATTATATCTGCTTAATGTGCGAATAATGGAAACATTAATTTCTTTGATTGGTTTGTTTATTGGTACACTACTAATTCCTTTTATTCTATTAGGGAATGCTCTCGGAAATCGCGGAAAATTATTTTATACTCAGGAACGTGTTGGCAAAAACGGAGAAATATTCCAGATACTCAAGTTCAGAACGATGATTAATAATGCTGAGAGCAAAGGAGCTGTTTTTTCTGGTTCTAATGATGTTCGGGTAACACCTTTTGGGAAATTCTTGCGTAAAACCAGAATCGATGAATTTCCTCAATTCTTCAATATTTTGAAAGGGGAAATGGCAGTTATAGGTCCACGACCTGAAAGACCTTTCTTTGTTAAAGAAATTGCCGAAATAATGCCTTTTTATGAAACTCGACACGTAATAAAACCAGGTCTTACGGGCTGGGCACAGGTCAATTATTCCTATGGAGAATCTATGGACGATAGTTTGATAAAACTTCAATATGATTTATATTATATCAAACACCGAAGCATTTTTTTGGATTTGAATATTATCATAAAAACAATTAGTACAGTCTTATTTTATAGAGGTCAATAATCAAATAACTATAGGAATATGTTTGCTGTTTTTGTATGTTATTTTTGCCAATATAAATGTACTTGTTAGCATTAGTGGAAGCACAATTAGCAAATGAGCTTTAGATATCATAACTATCAAATAAACACCAATAAGCACGATATTAAATATCGATAAGTTGACAATCCATTTTCTGTTTTTTACTACCATAAAGTAGAGCAAAACAAGTAATGTTGGGTTAAACAACAGCACATTATAATTATTGGCAAGTTCTTGGTGAAAAGAATAAAATCCAACGCTAGTAAAGAAAATTCCCAAAAGACCCATTATCAAAATATAAAAAATATCAATATATTTTTGGTTTAAAATGAGGATAAGTCCAAGAAAAATCAGGTAAGTATAGATGTTATTCCACCAAGAATTTGGAGCTTGTTTTTTGAATTCCAGCAAGGTTTTGCTTTCCTTGCAAAGCAATTGATTTTTGAATTGCGTTTGTTGCAAACTTTTGTGCAGTTCGAATGGTAAAAAAATATGATTGCTATATTCATCGACTTTCATCCCAAAAATGATACTAGTGCCTAATTGCTCATAAAATAGATTATCAAAATAAGGAAATAAAATAGTTCTATACGTTTTGTCAGTATCTAATTTTTTGGTGATTATTTGTGCTCCCAAAGTTTTGTTCAGCATGTCCACAACCATCGAGGTGCAATTTTTATCAATAAATTTATAGGTATAATAACTTTCGCTTGACTCTAAAACGGCAGTTAAATTATCGAATAATTTTTGTTTGTACTCCAATGGAATCATTAATTCCTGTTCAAAAACGCTTCTTTCTTCATCAATATATATATTCATAAAGTCCGAAAAAGTATTGCCAACCCCAAAATATTGTAAATCTCCTTTGGCAAATTTCGCCACAAAGTTAGGAGTCCTAAAATCAAAAGCTCCATAATTATAAACCACATCCAAATTTTTTTCTAAATCAGTAATTCGGATGGCTGTGTGACCAAAAAGCGAATACGATTCATTGCCAGTATCACAAGTCATTATACTAACACGAGCATTTTTAGACAATATGATATTTTGTCCAAAACTGTAAATCGTCCCGATTAGAAAGACAAATAGAACTGTTTTTTTTAATGAAGAAGAACTCATTTTGAATAGTTTAAAATTTAATTTCTAAAAAGTCCCAAATCTACTTTTACCGAAAAAATATTTGAATACAAAGCCGCACTTTGATTGCCTAGATTGGTCAAAGCATAATCAATTTGAATGCCTTTGTATTTAAATCCCAAACCAATATTAGGTTGGAAACCTACTTTTTCGGTATTATCAATTTGTTGAATGTTTTGAAAATTTCCCACACCAGCTCTAAGGAAAACCAAGTCGGTATATCCAAATTCAAAACCTAAAGCAGGATCTATACTCACAAAATCAGTCGAAATAATATCGTTGGTTTTGGCAAACTGCATATTGATATTGGCTGCAGCCAAAATACTGTAATCGTACCGAACAATAAATTTTTTGGACAATCCCAATTGTGCTTTTGGAGCCGTAATCTCAGTACTTTCAGGCAATTCCTGATTTTGTCCTGGAATAGCGTCGGATATTTTTTTATACTCGGCTTCATCGATGCTCCAAACATTATAAGTCGTGGTAATATCACGAAGCATCAACCCAAATTGCCAATCATTTTTTTCGAATTGCAATCCAGCATCGAATCCAAAACCCCATGAACTGGCAAAATCACCAATAACTCTTCGGATAATTTTGGCATTTATTCCGTATTGAAAACCAGGAACTTGCAGTTTTCGGGCATACGAAAAGGTAATACCATAATCGGCAGTAGAAAAAAGACTGATGCGATTGTAATCAATATTTCCTTGACTATCGATCAATTCGGTCGTATTCAAAATGTCATCAACCCCAAAACGTATCAAGGAAATCCCCCAAGCACTTTCGTCATCGATAGTATTGGCGTAGGCGATATAATCGTATTTGGCAATATTGGCAAAATAATTGGCGTGCATCAACGACATCTGATGGTCTTCGAGATGAATCAATCCTGCTGGATTCCAATAGCCTGAATTTACATCATTTGTACTGGCTGTCATAGCGTTTGCCATTCCTAAGGCTGCCGCATCAACGCCAATATTCATAAACTCATTCGAATACTTTCTAACGGTTTGTGCAGGCGAACTGGCGCAAATTAAGAAGAGGAGGAAGTATAGGTTTTTATTTAACATGAATTGTTTTGCAGACCTGGGGACTGTTTAATTTTTTCCAAAAATATAATTTTTTAACGAGCTAATCTCTATTTTAACACCCCTTTCAGAATTGTACACCCTGAAAAATTAAATCTCTTTTAAAAAACGCACTTCTCATTGACTTATTATATTAAATTTGTGAACTTTGATAATCTAATTTTATACAATAATGCAAATTAAAAAACACGTCCCAAATACCATCACGTTACTGAATCTTTTTTGTGGTTGTATTGCCTTAGTTTTTGTGTCTGAATTGAACTTTGAAATGGCTTTCTTTTTTGTGAGTCTTGGCATTTTTTTAGATTTCTTTGATGGTTTTTTTGCCCGATTGTTCAAAGTGGCGGGTCCGTTGGGTTTGCAATTAGATTCTTTAGCAGATATGGTTACAAGCGGTGTTGTTCCTGGTTTTGTAATGTTTTGGATGCTAAAAGAAGCGCAAAATCCAGCAGATGCAAATCAGATTATACCTTATTTAGGGTTTATTATCACTTTGGGGTCTTGTTATCGATTGGCTAATTTTAATATTGATACGCGTCAAACCGATTCTTTTATTGGTTTGCCAACTCCTGCCAATACACTTTTTATAATGAGTTTGCCTTTGGTTATCAAATTTTCGGATTCATTAATGGTTTTTGATATTTTGACGAATCAGTGGTTTTTGTTAGCCATTACCTTATTTAGTGCTTACATTCTCAATGCTGAGATTCCGTTGTTTTCCTTAAAAATAAAAGATTTTACTTTCAAGAAAAATGCACTTCAAATTGTATTTTTGAGTTTATGTGTTATATTGTTGGTTTTCTTTCAATATTTGGCCATTCCTTTGGTCATCATTACTTACGTTTTGTTGTCGGTTATCAATAACAAATTTCTGAAAAAGTAGGTTTCAGAATGAGGCAAAAAACTACCCGAAGCAAAACCACAATTAGAAGAAAATCACGAAAAAAGACTGCTTTTTTCTCTGGAAAAGTTCGTAGCTATTCGATAATTGCATTTTGTATCTTACTATTAATTGGAGTTGGGTATCATTATCGAAATGGACTATTGTATTATCTAGGTTTTAAATCCTATAAATTAAAGTACGAACAAGCCGAAGCCAAACGCATTTCGGATATACGTAATTACCAAGTTTTAGAAAAACATCAAGGCAAAGCAATTGGTCTTGACCTATCCGAATATCAAGGAAAAGTCGATTGGGATTTGGTGTCAAACATAGAAAACGAGTATCCAATTGAATTTGTTTTTATTCGTGCCACAGCCGGAAACGATAGGGAAGACGAGCGATTTAAGGAAAATTGGCTTGGCGCCAAAAAAAGAAAAATGATTCGTGGTGCATATCATTATTATCGTCCAAACGAAAATTCGTTAGAACAAGCAAAGCTTTTTATAAAAACAGTTCGACTGAAAAAAGGAGATTTGCCACCCGTTTTAGACATTGAAAAACTCCCAAAAGGACAATCCTTGGACAGTTTGAAAATAGGTTTAAGGCGTTGGTTGAATGCTGTTGAAGCGCATTATAAAGT
>Ga0075152_10000454_pt1 | contig 30968 bp, 26 predicted proteins | sample JI61114C2DNA_FD_70964 | JGI IMG/M metagenome (GOLD analysis project Ga0075152, IMG submission 70964) | Wastewater effluent complex algal communities from Wisconsin, to seasonally profile nutrient transformation and Carbon sequestration -... | ecosystem: Engineered > WWTP > Effluent > Algae...
AGCAGGCGTGCCCGCATGGGTCACCAGCGGATAGGTGGCGAACGTCAGAACCTCATAGAACACGAACAGCGTGAACAGGTTCGCCGCCATCGCGATGCCCATCACGCCGAACATGGCGATGGCGAAGCACATGTAGAACCGCGTCTGGTTCGGCTCGCGCCTCCCGCGCATGTAGCCAATCGAGTACAGCGAGTTCACGCCCCAAAGCACGCTCGCCATCACCGCGAACAGAGCGCCCAGGGGCTCTGCGCGAAAAGCGATCGACAAGCCTGGCACGGGCTGCGTCACCATCAGCTCGGGCGGCTGCCCCTGCCCGACACGCACGAAGATCGAGATCGCGACGACGGCCAGCGCTATGCACGACACGAGCGTCAGCGTCTCGCGTACATCCGGCATGCGCCCGACCGCATAGATCACAGCCGCCGCAAACAGCGGCAGACCGAGCACCAGGAGGATCAGCAGCTCGCCCGTGTTCATGGCCGCACCTCGAACAGGCGCGCCGCACCCGCCTGCGCCAGCTGTTCGGGCAGGGAAGCGTCAAGGCCGAACCAGATCGACAGCCCTGCCAGCACCAGCAGGGGCGCAAGAACGCCAATCGGCGCTTCTTTCGCGCGCGGCGCGCCCGGCAAGGGCACCCGGAAGAAAATGACCTCGATCATGCGCCCGACATAAATCACGGTCAGCACAGATCCTGCAGCGATGACGACCGCGATCCACACCTGCCCACTCGTAATCGCCGCTTCGATCAGGCCCCACTTGGCGAGGAAGCCCATGGTGAGCGGCGTGCCGACCAGGCTGGCCGCGCCGACTGCGAACGCCACGGCCGTCCACGGCGCCTCTCGCGCAACGCCGGCGAAATCGTCCAGCCGCCGCGCGCCAATGTTGAGCGCAAGCGCGCCGAGCGCCATGAACATCGTCGCCTTCATCAGGCCGTGCGCCACCATGTAGAACAACGACGCCGAAAGCCCGTCCGCACTCGCGAGCGAAATGCCGAGGAAGATGAACCCCACCTGCGCCACCGATGAGAACGCGATCATCCGGCGCAATTCGCGCGCGAACACGGCCTGGATCGAGCACACGATCGCGCCCGCCGCCGCCAGCGGCGCAAGACCCCATGTCAGGAACGCCTGGCCGAACGCCGACCCTTGCGGGAACACTTCAAACATAAAGCGCACCATCAAGTAGATCGCTGCCTTCGTCGCTGTCGCCGCGAGCAGCACCGAGATCAGCGATGGTCCGCCGGCGTATGCCCCGGGTAGCCAGCCATGCAGCGGGAACATCGCCGCCTTGACGCCGAGCCCCGCGATGATGAACGCAAAGCCCGCCTGCACCACGGTCGACTGGTCGAGCGTCGCGAGCCGCGCCGCCATGTCAGCCATGTTGAGCGTGCCGGTTGCCGCATAGAGGAAGCCGACACCGATCACGTAAAATGTCGCGCCGACCGTCCCCATTATAAGGTAGTTGAACGCCGCCGGCAGCGCCCGCCTGTCGCGCTTCTCGCCTACAGCCACCAGCGCATACGTGCCGATGGACGAGACCTCGAGGAACACGAACGCGTTGAATGCATCGCCCGTGAAGACGAGCCCCACCAGCCCCGCCTGGCACAACAGGAAACCAGCCTGGAACAGCGTGTGCTTCTCCGCGCGCACCTCCGCCACAAGGCTGTGCCCGGAGAACACCGCCGCCAGCGTGCCGACGCCGCCGATCAGCAGGCCCATCAGCGCGCCCATCGCATCGATGCGCAGCGCAATCCCCATCGGCGGGTTGAACCCGCCCAGCACATAGACCAGCACGCCCTCGCGCATGACTTCGCCAGCCACCGCCAGCGCCATCCACGCTCCGAAGATCGCCGCTGCAACCGAAATCACCCACGCTGTCCGCGCGCTCGGCGCCAACGCCGCAGCGCACGCGCCCAGCAGTGGAATGACAATCGCGAGGATTGGCGCCTGCGCCGTCAGAGCCGGCGGGGCCACATAAAGCGCTTCGAGCAGGATCACGGCGCAGGCTCCGCCTGCTCGGCCGCAACGCGGCTCAGCGCGTCGATCTCGTCGGCCTCGACGGTGCCATACGCCTCGCGCACGCGTACAGCGATAGCCAGTCCAACGGCCAGCGTCGCTACGCCAACAACAATGGCGGTGAGGATAAGAACGTGCGGCAACGGATTGGAATAAACGACGCCATCGACGCCGAACTGCGCGACATAGGCCGGGTCCAGCGGCGCCGCGAGCGCCCTCCCCGTCTCGCTATCCGCCTTCAGCGTGATCGCCGCCGTACCACCGGAGACCTTGCTGAGCGTGATGTAGAACAGCCCCGTCGATGTCTGGAACATGGCCAGCCCGATCATGCGCTTGATCAGGTTACCGCTCGAGAACACGATGAACAGGCCCGCCATCATCAGGATGACGACCACGACATAGTTGAAGTGCGAGGCAAGCCAGGTCATGTGCGCCGCTCCGCCTCGATCGTCTCTATCGTCCGCCCGGCAAAGCCGTAGAACATGGTGACGATGGTGGCCGACACGGTCAGCAGCACGCCGATCTCGATGAACAGGATGCCGAAATGCTGGCCCCAGTGATGCACGTGGTTAGGGTCGCCCAGCAGGTTCGCCGGGATCATCGCCTCGACGCGCGGCGAGAACAGGTAATCGTAGTCGAGAAAACCGCCGCCATTGATGATGCAGACAATGCCGACACCCGCATAGACGACCACGCCCAGCGCCGCCACTGACCGCGCGAGGCTCACGGGCACCGCCGCCATCGTCGCACGCAGCCCGAACACCAGCGCGTGCAGGATGATCGCCACCGCCATGATCACACCGGCCTGAAACCCGCCGCCCGCGCCAAGATCACCGTGGAACTGCACGTAGAATGCAAACAGCACGATCAGCGGGATCAGCAGTTTCGCCACCACGCGCAGCACCACATGCTGGTCGTTCGGAATCTCCGTTGGCGGAGCCAGCGTCGCACGCGACCCGAAGCCCAGCATCAGCGCAACGCCAATGCACGCCGCGAAGATCACGACCGTCTCGCCCAGCGTATCGAAACCGCGATAGCTCGCCAGCACGGCCGTCACTACGTTCGGTGCGCCGATATCGCGATATGTCGCTTCGAGATAGGCGCGACCGACATGGCTGTTCGCAGGCGAAGCCGGATCGCCATAGTTCGGCAAGCCGCTAGCCGCATAGATCAGCACCCCCCCGACAACCGCCGCCAACACGCCCGGCACGATCATCAGCTTCCAGTTCACGCGCTCGGTTTCACCACGCGCCAGCAGGATCGCGCCGAGCAGGACGATTGTCGAAACGCCCGCGCCCACCACCGCCTCTGTGAAGGCGACATCGGCAGCATCAGCCACCATCAACCACGCAGCACTCGCCAGCGAATAGACGCTCATCAACAGGATGGCCGCCAGAAGGCTGCGTGTGCGCACGACAGCGAATGCAATCGCTACCAGCATCAGGAGAAGCGCAACGTTCAGCGCGAAGCTTGCGTCCAGGATAGGCGTGCTCATGACGCAGCCCCGTCACCAGAGCTGGCGGGTCCGGGTTTGTCGTCACCCATGATCTGGAATGTTCCGATGCGCGGACGCACGCCGGCGCCGTATGCCGCGTTGGCCAGCGCGTTGGCCGCCGCCGGGCTGGTCAGCATGACGAAGCCCCACACCAGCAAAAGTTTCAGCGTGACGAATCCCAACGGCGAAAGGAACCCCATGCCGAGCAGCATGAGCGTCGCCCCGCCGGTGTCGGTCAGGCTCGCCGCATGGATGCGCGTGTAGACATCGGGAAATCGCAGCACCCCGACCGCGCCGAGAATTGACAGCAACGCGCCCGCCACGATGAACGCGCCGCCGATCCAGTGAAGCGCCTCAACCATCCTTGCCGGCCCCCCGCCCCATCGCGCCCAGCGGCCGGGCCAGCGTGCGGTAACGGAAGAACTTCATCAGCGCGATCGTGGTGACGAAGTTGATCAGCGCATAGACCAGAGCGATGTCGAGAAAATCGGGCCGCCCGAACAGGAAGCCCATCAGCGCAATCAGCAGCACCGTCTTCGTGCCGAACGAGTTCGCGGCAAGGATACGATCATAGTGCGAGGGCCCAATCATCGCGCGCACGATCATCAGGCTCATGGCCACGACGAGGCCCGCGACGCCAGCTGCCACAAGCATGCGCTAGCTCCTGTCTGTACCAGATGGAGCCGGGCGACGCGCATCAGCCGTGCGCGCCGATTTCCTGTCCATCGCCTCGAAGCTTTCCGCACCCGCGTTCTCGCGCACCAGCGCATGCACCTTCAACGTTGCGCCGACGACGTCGACGGTCACCGTGCCCGGCGTGAGCGTGATCGAGTTGGCGAACAACGCGCGGCCAAGGTTGGACGTCGCGCTCGACTTCACCTCGACCATCGCGGGATCAATCGCGTGGCTGGGGCCGATCACCCGGGCAATCACCGCGACATTCGCCTTCACGATCTCGCCAATCAGCCAGCCAAGATAAAGCAGGAGTTGGGGCGCACGATGATAGGGCGAGCCATCCCGGTCGATCACCTTGAGACGCGCCGACAGCCACATCGTCGCGATAATCGCGATTACGGCGACGCCCAGGAAAAATGGCGATGTCTGCCCCGACAGAACGAACCAGAAGCCGGTCAGCGCCACGAACAGGCCAAACGCATAAGTCATGTTCGCAAGCCTCCGCGTTGATGAATCCGAGCCGGGAACAGGCGTCCATCGGACTTGAACGACTCTGAGGGAAAATTCCAGCAAAACCGGACCTGCCCGGTCGATTTAAGCCTGGCTCCCGCGAACGCAGGATTATCGCGTCCCGGAACCCGCACAAATGCGGGTATTACGACCGCCGCGCCAGCGCGCGCAGTTCGCGGCCAAAGCCCGTCAGGTCTTCTTCCTCGTCTTCGCCAGGCACGATTTCGGGCGAGAAGGCGGAACTCAGCGACCAGTTCCAGTAACGCAACACGGTCTGCGCCTTTGCCACCGCGATAGTCTCGTAGACCTCAGACACGCGCGTGAAGTCCGGCCCATGCTCGTCGCGCCGCAACGCCATCCACATCAGGCGCAGGTACGGTCGCTTGAGGCCCGTCGCCTTGCACAGCACCGCCAGACCTTCGCCGCCGAGATCCGCGAATATCCGCTCGGCCGTCGTGGCCTTCACGCCCGACAGCGCGGCAATGTCCAGCACAGCCTCCGGCGACAGCCCCGCGACCGCCGCAGCCTCAAGCGCCGCTTCCAGGCTCTCATGCGGCGAGCGGTCGATGGCTGAGCGATCGCGCTGGCGGCGCTCGATCACCTGCAGCGCCTTGCGCACGACAGGGTCCAGCCCCTCGGGAGAATAGCGGAAGATGTCGCCGCACATGTCGATCAGCAGTGTGCGTTCGGCCGAGAAGCGAAGGAGGATCTGCCTGCGCTCGGCCGCAGCCGACCACCAGAACATCGCCAGCGCATGCGCCGGGCGAACCTCCTCGCGATTGATCAACAGCGGCGGGAGCGCTGGCGCATCCCGCGAGGCGCTGACCATCAGTTCAACGGCGCGATCCGAAAGCCGCGACTGGGAGTTGTCCAGCAGCGCCTTCATTGCGACGGTGTCGCCGGTCTCCGCAATCGCGGATGCGACGGCCGGCCCGATGTCACGGCGGTTGGCGACCGCTACGCGATGCGGCGTGCCCCCGTTCGCCACGATATGGCAGAGGTCGGCGTCGTCGAACGCCCTGTTGTCGGCGAGGATCAGCTGCGCAACGCGCGGCACGTCCATCGCAAGGAATCTGAGCAGGCGCTTTGGAGCCTGCGACATCTCCTGCAGGCGGCGGGCGCAAAGCTCGCGCGCGGCCACGTCGGACTCGAGAAGGATTTCAAGCAGCAGGTCGCCGGCGATCGCGCGGTCCTGGATGTTCCCCCGTGACGACGGCAGGGCGACCACATCCATAAGGCGGCGCAGCAGCGAGCGGCGGGCAAAACCATCCGGTTCGGCGCGCGCAACGGCGCCGTCCCCGCCAATGGCGGCGCGTGCCTCGCCCGAGGTCGAGCTCTCCGACATAGAACCCCTGTTCGCTGCCCGACGCAGGATGGCCCTCCGCGGTTAACGGAGCATCAACCTGCGACACATCGCGGAAACATACCGAAAGCTCGGAAAGCCGTTGGGGCCGTTGCGGCTCAGTCGCCCGTTTTTGCGCGGCCCGGATGGATCACGATGACCGCGATCAGGGCCGCCAGCAGCCCAAGCACAAGGTAGAACAAGCCCGAAGGATCGGTCTCGGTCGTCGTGACCGTGCCGCCCTCCCCGATCGCATCCACCGGCACCGTTATCCCCTGCATGACCAGTTGCACGACCAGCGCGCCAAGGAACAACATCAGGATGAAGCCGAGAATTGCGCCCAGCCGGCGCGTGAACGGCAGCAGGATCAGCAGCGCCGCGATAACCTCCAGCACCCCCACTGTGAAGCGGCCCAGCGGCTCGAAATAGGCTATGCCGGATGTGGTGCGGAACACCTCAAACAGGTGGTTCTTCACCGGCGGCTGCGGCGCCAGCGTTTCAAGCGCCACCCAGAACAGCATGATCGCCAGGAACAGGCCCAGCACCCAGCTGCCCAACGTCCGCGCCTCACGCATCGCACGCTCCCTCGCCACCACTGGGGGTACAATGGCCCAAAATCAGCGGGACGCCAAACGGGAAGGTCACTCAAACGCAAAGGGCGCCGCCATGACAGTATGGCGACGCCCCTCAAGGCCCAGCGATTATTCGCCCGTCAGGAGACCGGCCATTACGCGACCGGCAGGTATTCCTGCAGCGAAAGCTTCCCGTCCTTGTTGGCGTCGAGGCGCGTGAAGGCCGCCTTGATAGCCGCAGGGTCAGCCGCCTTCATGCCAGGAATCTCGACTGGGGGGATTTCCGGCGCGCCCGCTGCTCCCGGGCCCGCCCAGTTCACCCGGATCATCGGCGGCGCAACGATCTTGGCGTACTCGTCCTCCGAGAGCGCCTTGTCGTCATTGGCGTCGAGGATTTCGAAGCCGCGCGTCAGCATCGCCGTCTGGCGCGTCTGGTATTCCTGCAGGCTGATCTTGCCGTCCTTGTCGGTGTCGATCTCGGCGAACTCGTCCTTGCGCATGTCGTCCATCGAGAACGTCACCGTGTGCGACGCCGTGGCGCCGGCCTCGCCGTCCTTGGTCTCGTGCCTGCCGATAAACTTGTATTCCTGGTGCTGCTGCGCCGGGCCCGCGCCGGCGGCGGGAGGCTTGCCGCCCAGTTCCTCCGGAAGCCAGAACGTGAAGGCGTCGCGCTTCAGTTCGGCCGTACCGGATATCTCGGGCTTCGCCGCGCCGTCGTCCGTGCTCGTCGTGACGCGCGACTCGATCACCACATTGCGCGCCTCTTTCGAGTCGGCGCCCGGGCCCATATCGAGGAATTCCTCGACCGAGATGACGCCGTCGCCATTCTTGTCGAGCCGGCCGAACTGGGCCTTGAAGTCAGGCGCCGCTGCGCTGGGCAGCGCTGCGAGGCCAACGAAGCCGATCGCGGCGACACCGCCTGCGGCTGCGCGCCAGCCATAGTGGCGGATAGGTTGGGGTAGTTTCATGATCAGCGTCCTCTTCTCTGCATTCAGGGAGGGCCGCTCGCGCGCATCGAGATAGTCCTGCACCTTGTCGCGAACGACTTCGCTCGCGGTGGTGCCGTCTTCCCGGCAGGCGGTCAGGAATGCCTGCTTGGTCTCGTAGGGAATGCGGACTTCCAGGGTCTCGGATTTCTTGACCCGGTTCGGCCTGGGGCCAGTTCCGTTGGGTCCAGGGTCGTTCGCCATGGAATTGTCGCTCCCCTAACTCTCGATGCCGTGTCGCTTGCGGCCAGCCTTACAAAGAGGCCGGTCCGCGTCATGAGCCCAGCGATTACCCGCATGGACGCAGCATGGATTCCGTCCGGTCATGGCAGGATCGTGGCAGGCGGGCTTCCGGGACGCGCGCAATTCCGTCCGGACACGTCGTTTTCGGTGTCCGGACAACGCTTGCGCATTGATTTTCCTGCAATATGGTCTGGTTCGCTAATCGCGGGAGGATGATGCGCCATGCGCCTTGTGAAGTTCGAAGACCTCGAATCGCTCGTCGGGACCGAGGTCGGCGTGTCGCCGTGGCACCAGATCACCCAGAGTCAGGTGAACAAGTTCGCCGAGGCGACGGGCGACCACCAGTGGATCCACGTGGATGTCGAGCGCGCCACGAAGGAGCTCGGGTCCCCTATCGCCCACGGCTATCTCACCCTGTCCTTGCTGCCCATGCTGGCGGCCCAGATCCTGCGGGTCGAGGATGTCGTGCGCGGCATCAATTTCGGCTGCAACAAGGTGCGCTTCACCAACATGGTGCCAGTTGGCTCGCGGGTCCGGCTTCGTCAGAAGTGCCTCAAGGTGGAAGAGCGCGCGGGCGGCAAGCAGATGATCATGGAAGCGACCATCGAGATCGAGGGCAAGGACCGCCCCGCCTGCGTCGCCGAAGCCATCAGCATCGTCTACGGCGCCTGAAGCCGACACCGGCCGACGAATTATTCGTGTAAAGATAGGGACTTGGCGCAGTTTACTCCCCTGCCGCGCTGGTTGCGGACATTTGGCCGAATCACGCCATCAGGGACTAATGTGTGTGCGCAGTGATAGCGGCAGGTGATGGCGAACAGTTCTGACATTCCCCCCGGCCACTCAGCCCACCGCGCCGAACCTCCAAAGGCGCGCCGCGACGAGCATGCCGTCATCGAACAGCTCGAACGTTCGCGCCGCGATCCTTATGCCTGGCTGAAGGACGACAACTGGCGCGAGGTGATGCGCGATCCCTCCCGCCTCCGCTCCGACATCCGCCAGCACCTCGAAGCTGAGAACGCCTTCACCCGCACAATGCTGGAGCAGCCGACGGCGGCGCTGCAGGACAAGCTGTTCGAAGAGATGCGCGGCCGCATCAACGAGAAGGACTCGACCGTCCCCGCCATCGACGGCGAGTGGGCCTACTACCGCCGTTTCCGCGAAGGTGGAGAGTATCCGCTGTTCGCCCGCCGCCCCGCCGCCAATGCCTTCGACACGAACGCCGCGCACGAACAACTGCTGCTCGATGGCGATGCGATGGCGAAGGACTGCGACTACTGGGACATCCGCAAGGTCTCCCACTCGCCCGACCATCGCCTGCTGGCCTACGCCATCGACGACAAGGGATCGGAATTCTACTCCCTCCACATCGTCGACATCGCCACGGGCAAGGAACTGGAATCCATCCTCGACACTTATGGCGACTTCGAGTGGGGCGAGGATTCAGCTTCGCTGTTCTGGGTAGCGCGCGACGAGAACGCGCGGCCCGTGGCCGTGTTCTGCCGCCGCCTCGGCAGGGCCATCGACGAGCTCGTCTACCGCGAGAGCGACCCCGGCTTCTTCGTCGGCGTGCAGAAGAGCCAGTCGCGCCGCTTCATCTTCGTCACGGCGAACGACCACACCACAACTGAATGGCGCTTCCTGCGGACGGACACGACAGAGCTCGAACTCACTTTGATCGCTGAACGCGAAGTGGGCGTCGACTACTCCGTCGTCGATTTCGACGATCGCTTCTGGATCAAGTCCAACCGCAATGGCGCGGTGGATTTCGCGCTGGTCTCGGCCCCACACGACAATCCGGCCGAAGAAGACTGGCGCATCGAGATCCCGCATCGACCGGGCGTCCTCATCCTCGAAGTCGAACCCTTCGCGGATTTCATCGTGCGCATGGAACGCGAGAATGGCCTGCCGCGCATCGTCGTGCGCGCCCGCCATGACGGCGCCGAACACGCCATCGACTTTGCCGAGCAGGCCTATTCGCTTGGTATGTCGAACGGATACTTCTGGGACTCGCCTTGGCTGCGCTTCGACTATTCTTCGCCGACCACGCCCGCGCAGGTCTTCGACTACAACATGGCGACCCGCGAGCGGATCCTGCGCAAGACGCAGCTAGTTCCCTCCGGCCACAACCCCGTCGACTACATTGTCGAGCGCATCGACGCACCCGGTGATGATGGCGCGCTCGTCCCCGTCACACTGTTGCGCCACCGGACCACGCCGCTCGATGGAACCGCGCCCGTCCTGCTGTACGGCTACGGCTCCTACGGCATCACCATCCCGGCCGACTTCCGCACAGGCCGCCTCAGCCTCGTTGATCGTGGCTTCATCTACGCCGTCGCCGACGTGCGCGGCTCGATGGCCAAGGGCTACCAGTGGTATCTCGACGGCAAGCTCGAAAAGAAAAGCAACACCTTCACCGACTTCGTCGCCGCCGGACGTCATCTTGTCGCCAAGGGCTACACATCGCCCGGCCGCATCGTTGGCATGGGTGGCTCTGCAGGCGGACTGCTGATGGGCGTAGCTGCCAATCTCGACCCCGAACTCTTCGGCGGCATCATCGCCGCTGTTCCCTTCGTCGATGTCCTCAACACGATGTCCGATGAAACTCTGCCGCTCACGCCGCCCGAATGGCCCGAATGGGGCAACCCGCTGATCGACAGCGCTGCCTACGACCAGATCGAGGCCTACTCGCCTTATGACCAGGTCGGACTTCGCGCCTACCCGCCCATGCTTATTACCGGCGGCCTGACCGATCCGCGCGTCACCTATTGGGAACCCGCGAAATGGGCCGCGCGCCTGCGACACGAGGCGCCCGATGGCGGACCTTACTTCCTGAAGATCAACATGGACGCCGGCCATGGCGGCGTCTCGGGCCGGTTCGCCAGTCTGCGCGAAACGGCGCTCGAATTTGCCTTTGCCCTCGCATGCGTCAGTTCTGAATTTACCCCGGGTTGGTCCGCGAAGGCCTGAAAACAACGCGCGCCGGCCGGGGTGTGGACATACCGTCCATTCGGTGTTTTTTGACTCCCGGGACGCGCCAGCCCCGGTTGGCGCTGCGGTTACTGCCTCTCTTGGGGAAGGGCGCTTTGCGAACGATGACGGATTCACCTTCAGTTAGCGACGGGGCCAACCCGGCCCGCACCACGCGTCCGAAACCGCGCGTGAACAAGGAATTGCGCAAGGCCGAATACCTGCGCGCCGCCGCCCGCACTTTCCTGGCCAAAGGCTCGGCCGCCTCGATGCAGGACATCGCTGACGCCGCCGGCGCGCCCAAGCCGGTGTTCTACCGCATCTATCCCTCGCGCGCCGACCTTATCGACTCGCTGTTCCAGCACGTTCACGACACCATTCTGAAGACCCAGCAGGGCAAGTGGGACGGCTATGGCTGGGCCCTGCGCGTGCTCTATGCCGAAGCCAGGCTCGAGCCCGAAATCTTCATCGTCGTGCTCAAGGTTTTCAACGGCGACCCAACGCTCAATGAATGGCGCGAGAAGCTCTATGCGCTCATCCACAAGCAGTCGACGCGCGGCTTCTTCAAGCCCGCCGAGGGCGCGCCGCCGGGAGCAGAGGCGCGCGCCATACTCGCCGCCAAGTCTCTGAACTCCACCTCGTTCGACACGCTGGTCGCCTGGCTCGAAAATACTGACGGCCTCAGCGACGAACAGCGCTTCACCTGGTGGGGCCGCATCATCCGCGAATGGCACCAGGCGACCCGTGAAGCCTACCAGCTCAACGGTCCCGACCAGAAAACCTAGCCCGCACACCTGAAGCCCACATGCATCAGCGCCGTCTCCGGCGTCGAATGCGCGCGCGCCGTCACGCGGAAACCCTCGCACCCGCCATCGCTGCACAGGAACGACCCGCCGCGCTGCACGCGCTCATCGCCCCGCGACGATGCATTGGCCGGATAGAGCGCATAGGCCGAAGCCGTCCATTCCCACACATTCCCCGCCATGTCGGTGAGCCCCGATGGCGCCTTGCCAAATGCGCCAACGGGAGAGGTCCCCGAATATCCGTCATCGCCCGTATCCAGCACCGGGAACACGCCCTCCCAGATGTTCATCCGCTGCTTTGCCTCGAACCCCGCCATGCCGACGGCGTCAAACACCGTGCCATCCGGCGTCTGGCCCAGCCGCGCCGCGCGCTCCCACTCGAACTCGGTCGGCAGGCGCAGCCCGTGCGCCGCGCAATACGCGCTCGCATCGTTCCACGACACCTGCGTCACCGGATGATCGTCCGGCGCAGCCGGCTTGTCCGGGCCGCGCGGAAAGCGCCAGTTCGCGCCCTCCACATCAACCCAGCCGCCCTCGCCCTTGCTCAGCACGCCAGCCGCGCCCGCGCGCTCGGCATCGCTCACATGCCCCGTCGCCTCTACGAATGCGCGGAACTGCGCCACTGTCACCGGCGAGCGATCCATCCGGAACGCCGCCACATCCATCGTGAATTGCGGCCGCTCATCGAACTGGGCGTGATCATCACCGATCTGCGTCTGGGGCCCAGCCGGAATGGCGATCATCACCGCATCGCGCACCAGCGGCGCCGGCGAACACGCCGGCACAGCAAGGCTCACGCCGGCGACGATCGCCGCTCGCATCATATCGGCAGCTCGAACGGGGTGCCGCAGACATTGTATTCCTTGAATGGCCGCGACGGCCACATCGGGTCTTTCAGGTCCTTCGCCCACTGGTCGAACGCGTCGCTCAGCTCTTTCAGCTTCGCGGGTTCTTTCTCTGCAAGGTTCGTCGCCTCGTTGGGATCGTCCTTCAGGTTGAACAACAGCGTGAACTTGCCATCGAGACTCTTCCACAGCTTCCAGTCTCCCGCGCGGATCGACGCATGCGGCGTCCGCCGCCATGCCAGTTGATCGTGCGGCAGGCCAGGATTCACGCCCGTGATGAACGGCGCAAGGTCCACGCCATCGAACACCCGGTCCGTCGGCAGCGCGCCACCGCCCGCCACAAGCGATGTCGTGAACACGTCCATCGTCGAGACGACATTGCGATAGACTTGGCCCGCCTCGACCTTGTCCGGCCACTTCATCATGAAGGGCACGCGCACCCCGCCTTCATAATGGCTGAGCTTGCCCCCGCGCAGCGGTTCGCACGCGCAGATCCCCTGGATGTAAGCCGCGCAACCGTTGTCAGACATGAAGTAGACGATGGTGTTGCCGTTCTCGCCCGAGGCCTCGACCGCATCGAGAATCGCGCCGACCTGGTCATCCAGCGCCGAGATCATCGATGCGTAGACGCGCATGCCCGGGTCCGCGATGTGCGCAAACCGGTCGTAGTATTTCTTCGTCGTTTGCATTGGATCGTGCGGCGCGGTGAATGCCGAATAGAGGAAGTACGGCTCATCCGCCGGCGCCGCCCGCTTGATGAAATCCACCGCGCGCTCGCCCAGGTACTCGGTGAGATAGCGGTCTTCATTCTCGACCACCGTACGTTCAGCGCCTTCGTAGATCTTGTTCGGCGCGCCGCGTGTCTTCGGTGGCACGGCGGTTGATCCCTCGACCTCGACATAGATCTGATCGGGATGCTCAGGGCTCATGTACGAGGTCGCCCCCGTCAACAGGCCGACGAACTCGTCATAACCGCGATTGGTCGGATAGAAGTCGTCGTTCGATCCCAGGTGCCACTTGCCCACTAGCGACGTGCGATAGCCCTGCGCCTTCAGCGCGCTCGCGAGCGTGATCTCATCCTTGGGCAAGCCAAGGTTCTGCTCGATGTCACGCTGCGCTGGCCCGTTGTTGTACTCAAACCCGAACCGGTCCGGATGGCGCCCCGTATTCAGCCCCGCCCGCGAGGGCGAACAAACCGGCGCCGCCGAGTATCCATCGGTGAAAACCACGCCCGCCTTGGCGATGCGATCGATGTTCGGCGTAGCCATCCGCGTGCCGCCATAGCTGGATATGTCGGCATAGCCGAGGTCGTCCGCGAGGATCACCACGACGTTTGGCTTGGCCGTCGCCTCAGCCGCAGCCGGAGGTTGCTCTTCCACTGCAGGCCCGCCGCATCCGGCCACCGCCAGCGCCGCCAGAACCCCCGACCACATCTTTGCCATCGCGCCGTTCCTCCCGATCCCACAGCAATCATCGCATGCAGGCTTGCACACGACCGCCGCCTTGTATGATACCTAGCAGTAGCATTATCGCGGACAGACGGGTGGGATCAACCCGCCTCCGGAGGAAACTGATGAACCGCCGCCTCTTTCTTTCCGGCGTCGCCGGCCTCGGCCTCGTGGCCTGCACGACCGGCCCCGGCTCGTTGGTCGGCTGGCCCGCCCTCACGCCCGGCGCCGACGCGCTTGACCTCGAATCCGCGGCCATGGAAGCCTGGATCTACGGCGTCATGCTGATCGAGAACGCCAACTCGCGCGCCGAATTCCAAGCAAAGACGGGCACGCCCACCAATGTGCTGCAGCACTACCGCGAGCTCACCACAGTTGAGACGCAGGACATCACCACCCCCAACAACGACACGCTCTACTCCCGCGCGTGGATCGATCTCGACGCCGGCCCTGCCGTCCTCGACATCCCGGAGTCCGGCGAGCGCTACGTGTCCTATGCCTTCATGGACATGTACGGCACGAACTTCGCCATTCTCGGTACACGCACCACCGGCGGCGCCGCCCGCCGCGTCACGCTGGTCGGACCGAAAGACGTCTCGAACGATCCGTTGGCCATCCGCTCGCCCACGCGCTGGGTCTGGCTGCTGATCCGCACGCTCATTGATGGCGAAGCCGATCGCGCCGCCGCCAACGCGCTGCAGGATCGCATGAAGCTAACCGCGAACCCCGCGCCGCTAGCGCCCATCTATGCAAAGCGCGATGCTCCGTGGGACCAGTTTCTCGGCTCGGTACAGGCCCTGCTCGCCGAGAACCCTCCGCCCGCCAGCGATCTCCAATTCTTCTCCCGCGTCGCCCGCCTTGGCCTTGGTCCCACTTCGGGCTTCGACCCATCGAAATTCTCTCCAACCGAAATTGCGCAGATCCAGTCCGGCCTCGCCAAGGGGCGCGCCGCCGTCATCGGCAAGCGCTCTGGCAACGTCCGCAATGGCTGGATGTATCCGCGCTCGAACCTCGGCGCCTTCGGGCAGGACTATCTGTTCCGCGCGCAAGTGGCCGTCGGCGGCCTTGCCGCGCTCACCCTCGTCGAAGCCACCTATCTCCGCCCCGTCTACACCGACGGCGGCTTCCTCTGGCCCAGCGAAAAGCCGTGGATACTGCGCTTCGAGAAGAACAACATGCCCCCGGTCGACGCGTTCTGGTCGCTCACGGCGTATGAACGCGCGGAAGGCGGCGGGTTCTACTTCTTCAACAACCCCATCAACCGCTACGCCATCGGAGATCGCACGCCCGGCCTGAAGTACGGAGCAGACGGCTCGCTTGAGATTTACATCCAGCGCAACGATCCAGGTGTGGCCAAATCGTCCAACTGGTTGCCTGCGCCACCTTCGAAGCCGCTTGTGCTAAGCATGCGGTTCTACTTGCCGAAGGCCCAGCTTCTTGATGGGCTCTACACAATGCCAGCTCTCACTCCGGGTTGATCCAGATGCTCCGCGCCATCGCCTCGCTCGCCCTGTTCGCCCTCGCCGCCTGTTCCGCCGGCGCCCAGCCAGCCCCACCGGCCGGCGGCGTTCTCTCCGACGAGACGATGCAGCATGACGGTCGCGAGCGGCGCTATCTCGTCCACGACTACTCTGGGGGTAAAGCCGCTCCCGTTGTCTTCGTTCTGCATGGCGGCGGCGGCCATCCCGAGAACGCGCAGAACATGTCGCAGTTCGACATCATCGCCGCGCGCGAGAAGCTGATCGTGGTCTATCCCGGCGGCACGGGCGGTGTGCCCGGCGGCCGCCTGCTCACCTGGAACGCGGGCCATTGCTGCGCCTATGCGCGCGAGAACAAGGTCGACGATGTCGGCTTCTTCGCGAAGATGATCGACAACCTGGTCGCCTCGGGCCGCGCTGACCCGAAGCGCATCTACGTCACCGGCATGTCCAACGGCGCCATGATGTCCCATCGCCTCGCTCGTGAACTGCCCGATCGCATCGCCGCCATCGCCCCGATCGTCGGCGCGACCTTTGGCGACGAACCGCCCGCCCGCAGCCCGGTCGCCGCAGTCATCTTCGTTGGTCAGGAGGATCAAACCGTACCGGCCGCTGGTGGCCCCCTGGGCGGACCCGAACGGCGCGGCGTGGCGGCAAACCTCCCCCGCCGCGCGGAAGACCGCGACGTAGCGCCAGACGTCGCCCAGGCCGAGTACTGGGCAACTGCCAATGGCTGCGCCTCGCCGGTGGAAAAGATGGATGCCGCCGGGAAGGTGGTGGAACTCGCCTGGAACAAGTGCACCTCGGGCAAGCCTGTGCATTTCTATCGGGTTGCCAATAACGGCCACGCCTGGCCTGGCGGCAAGGCGGGCCGCGCCGAGGCCGACCTGCCCACCCCCGATGTGAACGCCAGCGAGATTATGTGGCGCTTTTTCTCGTCGAATCCCGAGCCCTGAAGGCTCAGCTGGCTGCATCCCAACCAATGACAGGCAAAGGACATGGCCCCCGGCCACCTTTCCGCCACATGCATGGCTAGGGATTTGCGGCTGGAGCCCCTCACCAAGGGGAATCCGGTGCTGACAGCATGTCCGGGGTTTTCTACCGCCCCGGGGCAGGCTAGGCAGGCGGGCCGTCCAGACGCCCCGCGGGATTCAAGGCGGGAAGCTCGGCCGTAGTAGTGAGTTGATTGTTCAGGAGTTGACGGCTCTCATGACCTTTAAAGTGCGCCTGCTGCTCGGAGCCGCCGCTCCGCTGGTGTTCACGCTGCCCGCCGTCGCCCAGGTGACGATCTCGACGCCAACCACCGCACCGGTCCAGACCGCGACGGCCAATGCCGGCGCCGCCTCCGACGTGGTCATCGCCACCGGCGGATCGGTCACGCTCGACGAACAGCCCGGCTCTACGGCGGTCACCGTCAACAGCAACAACACCGTCACCAACAACGGCCAGGTCACCGTCACCGACTCCAACAACGCAGTCGGCGTCCGCATCGGACCGGGGATCACAGGCAGCTATTCCGGCACGGGCACCATCAACCTCACGGAAGACTACACCCGTACGGACACCGACGATGACGACGATCTCGATGGTCCGCTCGCCACCGGCACGGGCCGCGTCGGCCTGCTGCTCGAATCCGGCGGCGCTTTCACCGGCAACATTACGCTCGACCGTTCCAGCACCGTCGGCTCCGCCATCACCGTCGAAGGCAATGACAGCTTCGGCGTGTCCCTCCGCTCACAGTTGAACGGCAACTTCCTCCAGAACGGCAACATCTCCATCATCGGCTCGAACTCGGTCGGGGTGGACATCCGCGAGAACGTGACTGGCAACGTCGAGATCGGCGGCTCCACCAGCGCGCAGGGCGAAGGCTCTGTCGCCGTCCGCGTGCTCGGCGATGTCGCGGGCGAATTCATGGTCGATGGCGCTGTCGTTTCCACCGGCTTCACCAGCCGCGACGTCAGCAACTACGAAGACCCGGACGATGCCGACGACAACGATACCGGCACCGACGAGCCGGCCGACCTTGATCCGGATGACCTGCTCATCGGCGGCGCCGGCGTCGAAGTGCGCGGCGACCTCGCGCGCGGCTTCCTGATCAACGGCGCAGCTGTCGGCGGCGTCGACCCGACCGACGACATCAAGGACGTCGTCCAGGACTTCAACGAAAACCGCACCGCCGGCTCAGTCACCACCTTCGGCTCGGCCCCCGCCGTCTTGGTCCAGTCGGTCGACGGCGCCGCTGGAGACACGATCCAGCTCGGCGTTGTCCGCGAGACGATCTACGACAACCTCGACGACGACGATGATGACAACGTCACCGAACAGATCGGCCAGTTCACCTACGCCTACGGCTTCATTAACCGCGGCACCGTCCTGTCCGTGGGGCTCAACTCGGGCATCTCCTCCACCGGCATCAAGGTCGCGGGCTCGGCTGACGGCCAGCACGCCACCATCATCGACGGCGGCGTCTTCAATGGCGGCATCATTTCCGCCCGTGCTTTCGAAGAGAATGCAGTCGGCCTTCACATCGGCTCAGGCGCCTCGACGCCCGTGTTCGTCAACACGGGCAGCATCCTCGGCACGGTGAACACGGAAACCAACCACAGCGGCCAGGCCGTGCGCATCGACGCCGGCGCCAGCGTGCCGACGGTGACCAACAACGGTCTGATGCAGGCCGACGTCCGCGGCTATGACGGCAATCCCATCGCCTTCCAGGACCTGTCGGGCACGGTCACCACGTTCAACAACACCTCGCGTATCGCCGCCGGCTACACCGACGACGACGCCACCGATGACATCACCAGCGGCGCCGGCCGCGCCATCGCGCTCGACCTCTCGCACAGCGCCGGCAACGTCACGCTCACGCAGAACGACACCATCGACAACGCTCGCATCTTTGGCGACGTCCTGTTCGGCATCGGCAACGACACGTTCAACCTGCAGTCTGGGGAAACGATCGGCGACGTGGAGTTCGGCTCCGGCGCCGACACGTTCAACATCACCAGCGCGCGCATGTTCGGCAACGCCGCATTCGACGGTTCGAGTGCAGCGTTCACCATGTCCGACTCCGAGATGGTCGGAAACCTCGACTTCGGCGGCGCCGGCGGCACGATGTCGTTCCTCGCCAACTCGCGCTACTATGGCGAGATCACACGCACCGGCGCAGCAGCGCTGTCGATGACGGTCAACAATGCCGAAGTGAACAACTACGCCGACGGCACGCTCACGCTGTCTTCCATGTCGCTCGCCAACTCGGCGAAGATCGGCCTGATCATCGACAACGCCCGCATCACCGGCAACACGCCGATCTACAACATCACCGGCACCGCCGACATCGCGGCCAACACCGTGTTCACGCCCGTCTTCTCGCAGTTCACCACCGATCCGTTCACCCTGCGCGTCATCAACGCCGGCACGCTGAACCTCGGCGGCCCGCTGAGCGCGATGCTGAACGCCAATGGCCCCTTCCTCTACAACATGGCCCTGGTGCAGCCGAACCCGAACGCGATCGACCTCCAGCTCAGCGTGAAGACGTCCACCCAGCTCGGCCTCAATGGCCGCCAGGCCGGCGCCTATGACGCCGTGCTCGACCTGCTGACCGAAGAAGACGATTTCGCTGTCGCGCTCACCTCGATCGCCGGCTCGGAAGAATTCCTGCGCAGCTGGGGCGACCTTCTGCCGGGCTCGGATGCGGCCGTCATGCGCGTGCTCGCTTCCAACGCCACCGCCGCATTCGGCGCCACGGCCCACCGCCTCGACCTGATCTCCAACAAGCCAGACGCCCCGGGCGGCGCCTGGGCCGAAGAGTTCGGCGTCTACCACACCAGCGATGCGTCGGCTGATTCAGTCGAAGTCTCGGGTGGCGGCTTCGGCGTCGCGGCCGGCGTTGACCTCATCTCCACCGGCACGGCGCTCATCGGCATCTTCACCGCGCTCGAATCCGTCGAGATGGAAGAAGAAAATCGCACCTTCGCCCCGCTCAACGTCTCGCAGACCTCGATCGGCGCCTATGGTGGCTGGGTCGAAGGCCCGCTCGCGATCAACGGCGCGGCCTCGTTCGGCTTGGTCGACTTCACCTCCGATCGCCGCGTCGACTTCGGCGAGATCACGGACCGCTTCCGCGGCGAATGGACCGGCCAGACCTACACGGCCGCCGTTCGCGCCTCCTACAACATGCCACTCGGCTGGCTCGACGCACGCCCGTTCGTCGCTGCCGACTTCATCGGCTTCCAGCAGGACGGCTACACCGAGAACGCGGACACGATGGACGCGCTCGCCATCGTCGCTGGCGACAGCGACGCCTCGATGGCCACGGCCTCCTACGGCATCATGCTCGAAAGCGTGCTCGGCGCGGACGAAGCCTTCGCTTTCCGCCCCCACCTGTCGCTCGGCTACCGCAGCATCCTGAACTGGGAATCGACCCCGGCCGTGATGAACTTCGTCGGCGGCTCGACCGGCACGACCTTCTCGCTCGCCTCCGGCATTGAACCGGAAGATGCACTGGTCGCCGGCCTGGGACTCAATGTCGATAGCCAGTTCGTCAACATCCGCGTCGGCTACGACGCAGAGATGTCCGAGAACGCGATGACGCATTACGGGTCAGTCACGCTCCGCATGGCCTTCTGGTAGGCAAAACGCAGCCACCGCCTCTTGAATGTGGTGAACAGCGTGACGACTTGTGCGTTTCATGGCAGGGATTCATATCCCGGCTCGGGCGCGCGGCATGATCAGAAAGCTTCATCTTGTTGTCACGAGCGCTGTCACTGCGTCGGCCCTTCTGGGCGCCTGCGCAACCGCGCCTCGTCTCGACAGCCCGCTGGCCTCTCCGCGCGGCGCTTATCCTGTCGGCTTCCCTTCGACCATCCGCACCGAAACCACCGATAGCGACTTCCTAAAGGAAAACGCGATTGCGCGCTCTGCGGCCCTCTCCAAGGCGTCGGATCGCACGGTCGACATTCTCGCTCTGTCGGGTGGTGGAGCAGGCGGCGCGTACGGCGCCGGCGTGCTCACAGGCCTCACGCTCGCTGGGTCCCGCCCGCGCTTCGAGGTTGTCACCGGCGTCTCCACCGGTGCACTGATCGCGCCCTTCGCCTTCCTCGGCCCCGAATGGGACGAGAAGCTGCGCGAGGCGTATGGCGGCGGCGCCACCGGAAACCTGCTCCAGTCGCGCGGCGTCGCAGCCCTCTGGGATGTCGGCGTGTTCGACGGCAAGCCGCTGCGCGAACTCGTGGAACGCTTCGTTACCGATGAACTCGTCGCCGCCGTCGCGAAGGAATCAGCCTCCGGCCGCCTCCTCATCGTCGCCACCACCAATCTCGACCGCGAGGAAACCGTTATCTGGGACATGGGCGCGATCGCCATGCAAGGCGGCCCCGCGGCCCGCGACCTCTTCCGTAACGTTCTTGTTGCCTCTGCCAGCGTGCCTGGCGTGTTCCCGCCGGTGATGATCCAGGTGGAAAAGGACGGACAGATTTACCAGGAGATGCACGTGGACGGCGGCGCATCCACGCCCTTCTTCGTTGCCCCCGACGCCATCCGCGAGATCGACACGCTCTCCAACAGCCAGCGCGGCGCCAACATCTACGTGATTATCAACGGTCAGGCCGGGTCCGCCCCGCGCACCACGTCAAACAACACGATCGACATCGCCGCCCGCTCATTCACCAGCCTGCTCAATCATCTCACGCGTAACTCAATTGCGCAGACCGAAGCGTTTGCCCAGGACAGCGGCATGAACTTCCGCTTCACCGCCATTCCTTCCGACGTGGAGTTTGGCGGATCGCTTGATTTCAACGGCCCCAGCATGAGCGAGACGTTCAACTTCGGCCAGCGGTGCGCCGCGGCCGGCCTCGTCTGGGTGACGCAAGACCAGAACAAGGCCCGCAACGCGAACGAAGAGGCCGAACTTAAGCCCTTCGCCGAAGCCGGCTGCCCTCTGCTTCCGCCGGTGCGGTAGTCCCGGCCCTCCTCAAATCCCTTGCCCCGTCCCGCCGCTCGACCGATATCTCCCCCAGACACAGCGGAGATCTCCCATGGCAGACGGCGCCACCGAACTGAGCCGCATCGCGCTCCAGCGCGCCGATCTCTTCCGCCAGCAGTGCTACATCAATGGCAAATGGACCGGCGATCCGACCATTGCCGTCCATAACCCCGCCACGCGCGGCCTGATCGGCCACGTGCCCAATCTCGGCCGCACTGAGACCGAAGCCGCCGTCGCCGCCGCCCAAGCCGCACTGCCGAAATGGCGAGCCGAACCCGCCGCCGCCCGCGCCAAGATCCTGCGCCGCTGGAACGAGCTGATGCTCAAGCACCAGTCCGACCTCGCCCGCCTGATGACAGCCGAACAGGGCAAGCCCCTCGCCGAAGCCACGGGCGAGATCGCTTATGCCGGCTCCTTCCTCGAGTGGTTCGGTGAAGAGGCAAAACGCGTCTACGGCGATACCATCCCCGCCCCGTCCAGCGACCGCCGCATCATGGTGCTGAAGCAGCCTGTCGGCGTTGTCGGCGCGATAACGCCGTGGAACTTCCCCACCGCCATGATCACCCGCAAGGTCGGCCCCGGCATCGCAGCGGGCTGCACCGTCGTGCTGAAGCCGTCCGAACTCACGCCCTATTCCGCCCTCGCCCTCGCCGTCCTGGCGGAAGAAGCTGGCCTGCCGCCCGGCGTGCTCAACATCGTGACGGGCGACGCCGAACCAATCGGCCGCGTCCTCACCGAAGACCCGCGCGTCGCCAAGTTCACCTTCACGGGCTCAACTCCCGTCGGCAAGAAGCTCGCCGCGCAGTGTGCAGGGACCGTGAAGCGCGTGTCGCTCGAGCTCGGCGGCAACGCGCCCTTCCTCGTTTTCGACGACGCCGACATCGAAGCCGCCGTCGCCGGCGCCATCATCTCGAAATTCCGCAACACGGGCCAAACCTGCGTCTGCGCCAACCGCATCTACGTGCAGGACGGCGTCTACGACCAGTTCGCCAAACTCCTCGCCGAGAAGGCCGCTGCCCTCGTAGCGGGCGATGGCCTCGCCGGCGTCACCCAGCAAGGCCCGCTGATCAACGAACGCGCACTCCAGAAAGTCGAAGCCCACGTCGCCGACGCACTTGGCCACGGCGCAAAGCTGCTCACCGGCGGCGCGCGCCACGCCAATGCGGGCACATTTTACCAACCCACCGTCCTGCGCGATGTCGCTGCCGACGCGCTGCTGACCCGCGAAGAAACCTTCGGCCCCGTCGCCGGCCTCGTCCGCTTCAAGACGGAAGAAGACGCCCTCCGCCTTGCCAACGACAGCCGCGCGGGCCTCGCCGCTTATGCCTACACCCGGGACCTCTCCTGCTCCTGGCGCGTCAGCGAGGGCCTCGAATACGGCATGGTCGGCATGAACACCGGGCTCATCTCCACCGAAGTCTCCCCCTTCGGCGGCGTGAAGGAATCCGGCATCGGCCGCGAAGGCTCCAAGTACGGCCTCGACGAATTCCTCAACATCAAGGCCGTGTTCGTGCAGCTTTAGCCGGCAGCACACCGGGAAAGATGCCGGCAACAATCCCGTTGCCAAACGCCCCTTACGCAGCCCAACTACCCCCATCGGCAGGGGAGCTAATCTTGAACACCACCGCAATTCCGGTTGACCCCGGCGCCGCACCCAGCCTCACCAAATCCCTGCGCGCCCGCCACGTCGCCATGATCTCCATCGGGGGGATCATCGGCGGCGGCCTCTTCGTCAATTCGCTGGTCTACATTGCCGACATGGGCCCGGCGGTGATCCTCAGCTACCTGCTGACCGGCGGCATCATCCTCTTCGTCATGCGCGCCCTCGCCGAAATGGCGACCGCACGCCACGGCATCGGCTCCTGCACCGAGTATGCGCGCCTTGCTATGGGCAACCTCGCCGGCTTCAGCTTCGGATGGATCTACTGGTATTTCTGGGTCGTCGTCGTCGCGTTCGAGGCGCTCGTGGGCGCAGAGATCGCCAGCCACTACCTTCCCGGCGAAACGCCGGTCTGGATCATCGCACTTGTTCTCACCGTGCTGCTGACGGCCACCAACCTACTGTCTACCCGTTCCTATGGCGAGTTCGAGTTCTGGTTCTCCTCGATCAAGGTCGCCGCCATCATCGTCTTCATCCTCGTCGCCGGCGCCTACGCCTTCGGCTGGAACGAAACCGGTGCCCCCACCTTCGACAGTCTGGTCAACGATGGCGGCTTCGCCCCGCAAGGCTGGACCGCCGTGCTCGTCGGCGTCGTCTCGCTTGTCTTCACACTCGTTGGAGCCGAGATCACCACCGTCGCCGCCGCCGAATCCGACGCCGGCGAAAAGATCATCGCTCGCCTCGCCACCAATCTCATCATCCGGATGCTGCTGTTCTATATCCTCTCGATCGCCCTCATCATGTGCGTCGTCCCCTGGCGGGAAATCGCGGAACAGAAGGCCATTGGCCCGATGTCGCCCTTCACCATGGCGCTGCAGAAAGTCGGCATCGCCGGCGCGCCCGAGATCATGGATGCAATCGTCTTGGTCGCCGTGCTGTCCTGCCTCAATTCAGGCATCTATGTCGGCTCGCGCGTGATGTTCGGCCTCGCCAGCCGCGGCGATGCCCCCGCCATCCTGAAGAAGATCGACAAACGCGGCGTACCGACCTGGGCGATCCTGGTTGCCTCCTTCCTTTCGATGGCAGTCGTGCCGCTCGCTGCATTCTGGAAAGATCTCTACGCCTTCCTGCTCAATGCCTCGGGCGCCCTGATGCTCTTCGTCTATATCGGCGTCGCCGCCTCGCAACTGATCCTGCGCCCGAAGACGCCGCCGGAGCAGCTGCATGTCAAAGCATGGCTGCATCCATGGGGCAGCATCTTCGCCATCGTGGGCATGGCGGCGGTTCTGCTAGCCATGGCGATTACGCCGTCCAAGCAGCCGGAGTTCATCGCCTCCATCATCCTGTCCGGCGGCATCGTCGCGAGCTACTTCATTTTCCGTCGAAAGCGAGCGTGAACTCCGGTTCGTCGTAGGCGAAGTAATCCCGCAGCACCTCATCGCGATCATCGAGGAAGAGCTGGCTCGCCACGCCCTCCGCGAGACGCGGCAACGCATAGCGCAATCCCGAGAGCGCCGCCGCCGAGAGTCCCAGGCTGGCCAGCGCCGCATAGTTGAACATGAACAACCCATGCAGCCGTCCATGCCCCTCGCCGCTCTTCGCCGTCATCTGAAAGCCCGATCCCAGATAGGGATGCGCATCGATCAGAGCATTTGGCTTGTCCGCCCTCATCCGATCCCCCCACAGCGCGATGTCGTCCGCAAACGCCGACAGCTCCGGCCGCAATCCCAGATCCGTCACGGTCCCCGTCGACACGACGAGAAAATCAAACCGGTGTTCGCCCCCGGGCGTCGCCACCACGACTTCGTCTCCATCCATACGTACGCCATTCCACGGCGCGCCCAGATGCAGCTGGAAGGCCGGATGCGCAGACGCCCGCTGGAAGGTATCCATCGTGGGCGGCTGGTTCAGCGCGAGGAAATGTTCCAGCGCCCGGTACTTCTCCTCGTCGTTCAGCAGCGCATAGCGCTTCGTCAGACCCGACCGCTCCATGTGCCGGATCGGGTTCACCCGCTGCAACTCCCGCCGCCGCGCAAACACATGGACCTCAGCCGCCCCCGCGCCCAGCGCATGCTGGGCATTGTCGAACGCCGAAGCGCCTGACCCAAGAATCCCGATCCGCTTGCCTGCCCACGGCGAATAATCGAACACGCTGCTGGAATGCGCGTAGCGCTCCGCCGGTAGTGCCTCGCTCACGAACGGTGGCACATGCCATTCCCCGCCACCCTGTATCCCCGTCGCAAGCACAACCTTCCGCGCCAGCACGACGTCTCCGCCCGCCAGCATCACGCGAAACAGCCCGAACCCTTCCGGCTCAATTCGCACCACCTTCGCCTCATTGCGTACCGGCAGTTCAAGCACGGCGCGCAACCAGCGGAGATACTCCATCCAGTCCGCGCGCGGGATCTTGTCCAGCTTCTCCCACGCCTCCGCCCCGAACTGCGCCTCATACCAGGCGCGGTAAGTCAGCGACGGAATCCCCGTTTCAACTCCCGTCAGATGCTTTGGCGTGCGCAGCGTCACCATGCGGGCATAGGTGATCCACGGCCCCTCTTGTCCCTCGGGGTTTTCATCCAGCACGACCACATTGTGCACGCCCTCACGGCGCAGAGCGAAACACGCGCCCAGCCCGCTCTGGCCACCGCCCACGATGGCGACATCGTAAACGCGCTCGCCGCCCGGCCCCACGCGCGGCTTCACCCAGCTCGCCGCCGGATCGGCCAGCAATGCTATGTCGCGCCTCACCAGCGCCTCATGCCACCCAAGACGCTCCATCCGCTGAATCAGGTCCGACAAACGCAAGCGCGCAACATCGTGTATCTGCCGGATCGCCTCCGCATCCTCCGCCGCTACATCGCCGCCAAGCCGCCGCTTCATGGCGGCGACGATCTCGTCTTTCGAATGCAGCCGCACACAGATCACGAACGGAAACCCGAACCGCTCGCGATAGGCCGCGTTCAGCGCCGCCCACGCCGCCAGCTCCGTCTCGGCCAGCCGGTCCAGCCCAATCGAGCCCTGTTCCACCAGCGAGCTCGCCGTCAGCGCCCGCGCCCGCAGCTTCTCCCCCGCCAGCTCCGGATGGGCCTGGATCAGCTTCAGCTGCGCCTTCGCCCCTGCCGCATCCACAACCGCCCGCATGGCATCGCGCAGCGCGGCCTCGTCTGCAAACGGCCGCAACTCGAACGCCCGCTCCGCCACCCACAGCGAATGCTCGTACAGAGTCCCCAGAAGCTCGACGAACGCCGCCCGCCCCAGCGCGTTGATCCGCTCGATCGCGTTCAAGACGTGTTCCCCATCAGCGACACATGCGCCGCCACCACGCGCCATCCCTGTCCCGGAATGCGCGCCCAGGCATGGCTCTGCCGGCCCGTCTTGTCCAAATTCTCGCGCACGAACTCTGCGTTCGCGATGGCGAAGTCATTGCCAAACGTGGTGATCTCCACGCGCTTCAACACACGCTGCGGCGATCCCCGCCGCGCAATGCGAAACGCATTGATCGCCTCGATGCCATACAGGTTCTCGCCCACGCCGAGCCGTATCGTCTGTGGCGCATCCCAGAACAGCTCGCCCATCGCATCGATGTTGTCTGTCATCAGCGCGGTCTCATAGGCGTAGAACTTCTCGGTGACTTCCTTCAGCACATCCGGATCGTTGATGATCATGCCGCCAGCTCCGTTGGGGCCACCACGCGCGCCACGCCATCGCGCTCCAGCCGTCTCGCCGCCCGTATCAATCGTGCTTCCGACCACGGCGCCCCGATCAACTGCACACCCAGCGGCAGCCTGCCTGGAGCCGTCAGCGGCGCCACCACGACGGGCAGCCCGATGAAGCTGATCGGCTGCGTATACAGCCCCGCATTCGCGCGCACCGAAAGCTCGCCGCGCGCCATGCGTATCGTCTTCTGCCCGATCGGCTGCGCCGGAAACGGCGTCGCCGGCGCCAGCAGCACATCGTATTGCTGGAACAAGGGCTTCACCGCATCACGGAACCACCGCCTGAACCTCTGCGCCCGCATCACCAGCCCCGCCGGCATCATCGCTCCTGCAATCAACCTGTCGCGCACAGCATGGTCATACTGCTGCGGCTCACGCTGCAGATTATGCAGGTGCAGCGATCCACCCTCCGCAGCGCTCAGCACAAACGCCGCCGACCGCGCGCGCTCGACCTCCGGCAGCTCCACCTCCTCGCTCGCTCCGAGCGCGTCGGCCACTTCATCCACCGCTTCGAGCGCCTCAGGCATCGCGGACTCATGGAAATACCCGCCCAGTGTCCCGACGCGCAGCTTGCGATCCGCCGCATTCACACCGGGCAGCGCAAACTCCACCGCGCGATCAGCCTGCGATGCATCGCGCGGATCATGCCCCTGCAGCGCGTCGTATAGCGCCGCCAGGTCCGCCACCCCGCGCGCAAAGCATCCGACATGATCGAGGCTATGGACGAACGGAAACACGCCCCGCCGCGACAGCCGCCCGTAAGTCGGCTTCAGCCCGAATACGCCACAGAGCGCCGCCGGCACGCGCACCGATCCATTGGTGTCGGACCCGATAGACCCCGCGCACAACCCCGCCGCCACCGCCGCAGCAGACCCGCCCGACGATCCACCCGCAATGCGCGTCACATCATGCGGGTTGTGCGTGTTGCCCGTATGCTCGTTCTCCGTTGTGAAGCCATACGCGAACTCGTCCATGTTCTGCGATCCGAGCAATGCGCCGCCCGCCCGCTTGAGGCTGGACACCGCCGCCGCGTCCTCCTCGGCCGGAGGCGCATTCGCACGCGACCGCGCGCCTGCCGTGGTCGTCTCTCCCGCCACATCGTAGAGATCCTTCGCCCCAAACGGCACGCCCGCGAGCGGCCCCGGATCATCCCCACGCTTCAATGCGCGATCCGTCTTGCGGGCGCACTTCAGCGCGTCTTCCACATCGATCCGCGTGAAACAGTTGAACCGGTTGTCCAGCCGCTCGGTCCGCGCGAGCGCCGCCTCCACCACCTGCTCCGCCGTCAGCCTGCCCGAACGCACGGCCGCCGCCGTTTGCACGACGCCAAGATCAGCCAGTTCGCTTGCCGCAACTTCGCTCACGGCTGATACTCGGTCAGCGGCTCGCATTCGGGCGGCAGATCGAACTCCGCGAACATGCGCGCATGGGCGAACAGCACGTCCAGCTGCGCCGCCACCAGCGCCGCCCCGCCACGCGGCAGGTTTATATCCAGCAGCCGCGCCGTCTGCGTTGCATAGCTCTCAAGGTTGGCGGGCGTCGTCATGTGTCCTCGGGCGCAGACCCGAAAACCACACGAAATCAGGGCCTGTAGGGATGATGCGCGAGCCAGTGGCGCGCTATGTCAATGCGCCTTGCCACCCACACGCCCTGTCGCCCCGCGATGTGCTCAAGAAAGCGGCGCAGTCCGAGGATGCGGCCCGCTTTCGCGACGATCCTGCAATGCAGCCCCACCGACATCATCTTCGGGCTCGCAGCGCCCTCCGCATGAAGCGCTTCGAAAGCATCGATCAGGTAAGACGCGAACTGATCCCCCGTTGTGAACCCGTTCAGAGCCACGAACTTCATGTCGTTTGCATCGAGCGTGTACGGCACGATCAATTGGGGTTTGCCAAACCGCGAGTCGTAATAGGGAAGGTCGTCGGCGTAGCTGTCTGCGTCGTAGAAGAAGCCACCCTCCTCCACCACCAGCCGCGCCGTGTTAGGGCTCGTGCGCCCCTGATACCAGCCCAGTGGCCTGTCACCCGTCAGCCGCGTGTGAACTTCTATCGCCTTCGCGATATGCTCGCGCTCGGCCTCCTCGGGGACATTCTGGTAGTCGATCCACTTGTAGCCATGCGAAGCGACTTCCCACTTGGCGTCCAGCATCGCGTCCACCGCCGCCGGATTGCGATCCATAGCACTCGCCACGCCAAACACCGTAACCGGCGCAGCGAACTCCTCGAACAGCCGCAACAGCCGCCAGAACCCCGCCCGCGAGCCATATTCGTACAACGACTCCATCGCCATCGACCGCGCACCAACATGGCTCTGCGCGCCCACCATCTCCGAAAGAAACGCTTCTGACCCCTTGTCGCCATGGAGAACGGAATTCTCCCCGCCCTCCTCATAGTTGACCACGAACTGCACCGCCACGCGCGCTCCACCCGGCCAGGCCGCATGTGGCGGCTTTGCGCCATAGCCGATCAGGTCGCGCGGATAACTCACGCCGCAGCCCCATCATAAACCGCCAGCGCCGCATCCACTCCAGACGCCGCCGCTCGATATCCCTCGCGCCGCAGCGCCGTCTCCAGCGCCATCAGCGTATGCGCCACATGATGCCGCTGCGCATTCCCCGCCATCGTCCCGATCCGCCAGATCTTCCCCGCCAGCGGCCCGAACGACGTGCCGATCTCGATCTCGAACTCCTCGCGCATGCGCTTGCGCAGGCTCTCGCCATTCACGCCATCTGGAATGAATGCGCCCGTCGCATTGAACATCTTGTGGTCGCGGTCACCATAGACCTTCAGCCCCATCGCCTCGACGCCCGCCGCCATCGCCGCGCCCGCCACGCGATGCCGCGCAATCCGCTTCGGCAATCCCTCGCTGAGCGCAATCCGCGCGCACTCGCGCGCCGCATAAAGCATGCTCGCCGCCTCGGTGTGATGATTGAGCCGCTTCTCACTCCAGTAATCCATCACCATGGCGAGATCGAAATAGTTCGACCCGATCATCGGCGCGCTACCTGCCTTGTCAGCAGCACTCGCTATGCCCCGCTCGACATGCCGGCGCGCAAAGATGTGCTCCGCCGCACGATCCGAAACAGTGATCGGCGCAATCCCGGGTGGCCCGCCCAGGCACTTCTGCAAACCCGCCGTTACAATGTCCGCGCCCCACGCATCCACCGGTACATCCATGCCCGCCAGCGTCGCCGTGGCGTCCACATAGCTCAGAGCGTCGACCTCGCGCGCCACGGCGCCTAAGCCGTCTAGCGGCTGCGCCATCGTCGTCGACGTATCGCCATGCACGCACGCGATCAGCCGTGGCTTAACCCGCCGCGCCGCTTCCGCCACACGCTCCATCGGCACAATCTCGCCCCACGGCGCCTCGACGATCTCGACCTTCGCACCGCACCGCTGCCCGATCTCCTGCAACAGCAACCCGAACCGCCCGGACGACACCACCAGCACCGTCTCCCCCGGGGCCAGTACGCTCACGAGCGCCGCCTCGATCGCGGCGCGCGAGGTGCCGTCGATCATGAACGTCCACTTGTTCTTGGTCTGGAAAACGCCGCGATACAGCGCCGCGACCTGGTTCATCGTGGTGGTGAACTCAGGATCGAACTGCCCCAGCACAGCCGCCGACATCGCGCGCAGTACGCGCGGATGCACATTCGACGGCCCCGGCCCCATCAGCAGCCGGCGATCCGGCGGATCGATCTCGCCAAACAGATCAGCGGGCAACTCGCTCATGCCCCAAACTCCGCAGCATAAAGCTCGACAAACGCCACTAGCGTCTCCAGCGCCGCTTCACAGTCTTCCGCCGTAACAGCCTCAGCCGGATTGTGGCTCACGCCACTCTCGCATCGCATGAACAGCATGGCCGTCGGCGCCAGCCGCGCAATCATCATCGCATCATGTCCCGCCCCGCTCACCAGCTCGGGCGCCCCATGCCCAAACCGCGCCGCTGCCCGCGCCAGCAGAACTCGCAACCCCGCATCCATTTCCGTCGCCGGCAGGTTCTGCACCCGCTCGATCTCGACCTGCAGCTTGCGATCCTCCGCTATCAGCCCGATCACGTCCTCGATCTGCGCCAGCCCATTGTCGCGCACCGCGTCTGTCCCCCCGCGCACATCCACCGTAAACTCGGCGACCCCCGGGATCACGTTCGGCGCCCCGGGCGACGCCGATATCTGCCCCACCGTCGCGACCAGATCGTCCGCGCCCTCAGCTGCCACCCGCTCGATCACCAGCACAGCCTCCGCCGCGGCCACCAGCGCATCGCGCCGCAGGTCCATCGGCGTCGTGCCCGCAT
>Ga0075152_10000455_pt1 | contig 30966 bp, 23 predicted proteins | sample JI61114C2DNA_FD_70964 | JGI IMG/M metagenome (GOLD analysis project Ga0075152, IMG submission 70964) | Wastewater effluent complex algal communities from Wisconsin, to seasonally profile nutrient transformation and Carbon sequestration -... | ecosystem: Engineered > WWTP > Effluent > Algae...
TGGTCGGCTTCATGCGCCTCGATCAGCGCGACGACGGGAGCATCGCGGTCGAGTGGCGGATCGAGGTGGAAAAATCCTATGGGTATTCGGAGGGAGAAGATGATGCGATTTCGATCGTCGTCGAGCCCGAGCCGTAGCGGCGCGCTGGCGCTGACGCTGCTGCTCGCGGGCGGCGGCTGCCTCGCCGAGTGGGCGGAGGATGACGCGCACGTCGACCTGCGCGTGGACCAGCCCGGCGGCCTCGGCTTCGAGATCGAGGTCAGCGGGAGGAATCGCGACGAGCTGTTCCTCTATCTCGACGCCCACCTCACGAACCTCGGGGCCGAGCCCTGTCACGTGGCGATCTTCCTGCACACGTCCGAACCTGTCCGTGAGGACATGCCGGCTCTCAGCGGCCCGCCGGCGCCGGTCGTCGCGGGTGCGCGGCTGATGTTCGAGACCGTGCTCGCGCCGCCGAGCGAGGGCCGCGAGTTCACCCGCGACCTCGACGCCGTCACGCTGATGGCGGATCGGCTCGCCGGTGGCGGCGAGCTCCGGCGCTGGCTCACGATCTCGACCTGCGCGGCCCCGGACCTGCAAGTCCAGCTCGGCCTCGATCTCCAGCTGCTGTACCTGGCGCGGCGGCCCGGCGACAGGCGGGCCGCGATCGATCAGCTCTGGCCGTAGCGGGCGCCAGCGCGCCCTCCACCGGGCGCGCCAGGTGCTCCAAAGATGACCCGCGCGCGGCCCTCCATCGGCAGCACGGCTTCCTCGACGAGGAGGTCGGCCGCGCGCGCGTGCTCGGCGAGGAATCGCAGCCACGGCTTGTAGGACATGCCGTTGTCCGAGCAGCAGGGCACGACCGCGAAGGGCACGCGGTGGCACACGGCGTAGTCGATGATGATGCGGGTCGCGCCGTCGGAGTGCAGGCCGACGACGAGGTCACACGCGCACGGCTCTTCGAGCGTGAAGACGCGCTCGGCGTATGGCACCGCCAGGTGCTTGCGCTTGCGATCGAAGGTCGTGACCTGCCGGCCACGCGCGGTCAGCTCCTCATTGAGCCGGCCTTGCCCGCCGGCCACGTCGAAGATGCGCGGGGCGTCGAATCTCTCGACGAGAAACCGGGCGAACAGGGCGAATCGGCGTTTGTCGGCCATGGACGTGTCAGCGCGCGCGACGCAGGAGGCTCCGCTTGAGCGCGGGCGGGGTGATGCGCGTGGTGATGATGACCATCGCTACCACGCCGGCCGCGACCGCGGGGCACACACGTGACGCCGGGCGCCGTCGCCCCAATTACCACACCGGCAGCAGGCGAAAGATCGGCGCTCCGACGTGATATCGTCCGGCCAATGCAGCGAACCATCATTGTATGTGGATATGGGCCGGGCATCTCGGACGCGGTCGCGCGGAGGTTCGGAGGCGAGGGCTTCGCGGTCGCGCTGGTCGCCCGCAACGCCGAGCGCCTCTCGGCCGCGGCGCAGACCCTGAGCGACGCCGGGATCACCGCAAGAGCCTTTCCGTGCGACCTCGGCGATCCGGAGGCCGTCCGCGCGCTCGTCCGTGACGTGCGCGCGGCCCTCGGGCCCGTGGCGATCGTCCACTGGAACGCCTACGCCCACGGAGCCGGCGACTTGAGCTCCGGGAGCATCGAGGAGCTGCGCGGCGCACTCGACGTCTCATTGCACGGATTGGTGGCCGCGACCCAGGAGGCGCTGCCGGACCTCCGCAGCGAGAAGGGCGCGCTGCTCGTCACCGGCGGCGGCCTGGCGTTCTACGACCCGAAGATCGACGCCATGGCCGTGAGCTGGCGAGCGATGGGGCTCGCCGTGGCCAAGGCCGCCCAGCACAAGGCCGTCGGGCTGCTGCATCAGCGGCTCGCCGCCGAGGGCGTCTACGTCGGCGAGGTCGTGGTGCTCGGGAGCGTGAAAGGTACAGCCTTCGACTCGGGCCACGCGACCCTCGAGGCGTCGGCGGTGGCCAGCCGCTTCTGGGAGCTGTTCCAGAGCCGCGGCGAGGCCTCGGTCAATATCTCGTAGCCCGATGTCCCGTGAACGGAGATCTCGTCTGCGGCCATCACCCCCACTCGCAGACCGGCAGCCCCGGGAGACTCGCTCCTCGGGTCATAATCCTGCTTCAAACGTGCTTGAGCGCGCGCGAGGTGACACGTAGTCGATCCCTCGACAGACAACAACTCCACGGGCTCTTTGCGATAAACGGCCGCGCACGCGGGGAATGGAAGTATAGCGCACCCCGCGCGCCGCAATGGTGGCCTTCGCTCGAACATCGTGGAGGTGCGTAGCCGATGCCGGCCAACGATCCAACCTATTGATGACAGGTCGACGCGTACGCCTCGGATGAGACCGGACAATGAGGCCGGTGCGGCCGGGGCGTGCGACGCAGTCGCTATCATCAATCGGCGCAATATCGAGCGCACACAAGAAGCAAGGATCGGCCAATGAAGTCTCCGACAGATCAAGCATGCATCGATGGCAGAATCAGCGCCCTGAAGGCCGCGCTGCTGCTCCCGCTCGCGGTGTTCACCGCGGGATGTGTCAATGACCCGTGTGACGATGACGGCATGTTAGTCATTGCTTACAGGATGGCCGGGCCCGAGCCCGAGTGCCCCGTGACCGGCGGCGACGCCGGCGACGAAACCACCACAGGGGCCGGAACCGCGAGCGACACCGGCGATACCGGGGCCGGAACCGCGAGCGACACCGGCGATACCGGCACCGAAGCGGGGAGCGACACCGGCGATACCGGGGCCGGAACCGCGAGCGACACCGGCGATACCGGGGCCGGAACCGCGAGCGACACCGGCGATACCGGCACCGAAGCGGGGAGCGACACCGGAACGGACGCTGACACCGGAGCCGTGTGCGAGACGGGGACTGCCCCCGCCACCGGCCCGGACCTCCTCACCGCGGCGAGCTTCGCGGTGTTGGCCGGCTCGACCGTGACGAACACCGGCGCCACGGTGCTGGACGGCGACCTCGGGGTCAGCCCGGGCAGCGCGCTCGCGGGCTTCCCCCCTGGCATCGTGGTCGGGACCTCGCACGCCGACGACGCGATCGCCATCCAGGCCCAGAATGACCTCACGGCCGCGTACAACGATGCGGCGGCGCGGCCGGGGGCGATCCTCCTGCCGGCGGACATCAGCGGGATGACCCTCGCGCCGGGGGTCTACTCGGCGGCGACCTCGCTGCAGATTGCTTCGGCCGACCTTACGCTCGACGGCGGCGGCGATCCGAACGCGACCTGGATCTTTCAGATCGGCACGACCCTCGTGACCTCCTCCGGGGCGGACGTGCTCCTGGCCGACGGCGCGTGCGGGAGCGCGGCCAATGTGTTCTGGCAAGTCGGCAGCTCGGCGACCCTCGGCACCGGAACCGACTTCGTCGGCACGCTCATGGCCGACCAGTCGATCACCGCGACCACCGGGATCACCGTCGATGGCCGCCTCCTGGCGCGTATCGGCGCGGTCACCCTCGACACCAACCTGGTGGCCGCGCCGTAGCGCCGCGACACCACGCCGGAGGCGCGGCGCCGCGTCGCGCGGCATCGCTCGCACAATGTCCCCAAGGCCACGCGTCGGTTGGTATATCCTCAGCGGTCCTGCACCAGGGGACGGCGAACCATGCGTAAACAGCGAACAATCGTGGTCCTCGGCGGCGCGCTCAGCGGGCCGACCGCGGCCGCCCGGGCCCGTGAGACCGATCCCGACGCGACCATCATCCTGCTCGAGCGCGCCGCCACGATCAGCTACGCCGTGGGCGGCCTGCCCTACTACCTGTCCGGCGAGGTCGATGCCCAGGCGGACCTCGCCCCGTTTCGGGTCGAGTTCTTCAGCCGTTATTACGGCGTCGATGTCCGCACGGGCGTGACCGTCGAGCGCCTCGACGCCGAGCGGCATGTGGTCCACACCAGCGCCGGCGAGCTCCGATATGACAGCCTGATCTACGCGCTCGGGGCCGGCTCGCTGCGACCGCCGGAGTTCGGCGACGGCGCGGCCAACCTGTCTCTTCTGCGCGACATGGCCGACCTGGAGCGCATCGCCACGATCTCCGCGCAGGGCGCGACGCGGGCGGTGATCGTCGGCGGCGGATTCTATGGCGTGGAGGCCGCGGATTGTCTGGCGCGGCGCGGCCTCGCGGTGACCCTGCTCGAGCGCGGGGCCCAGCTGCTGCCGGAGTTCTCGCCGACGGCGGCCAAGCGCGCCGCCAGGGCGCTGGTCGCCGAGGGCGTCGACGTGCGCACCTCCGCGACCATCACCGGCGTGACCCGCGAGGGCGAGCGCATCACCGCGATCCAGTGCGGCGACATCTCCCTGCCGGCGGACCTGATCCTGATCACCGCGGGGGTGCGACCGCGCTCGGAGATCTTCGCCGCGGCCGGCGGCCGGGTCGAGCGCGACGGCTCGATCCGCGTCGACAAGCGCTGCGCGACCAACCTCGCCGACGTCTATGCGACCAGCATCTGCGTCAGCCACAAGCACGCGGTCACGCGCAAGCCGGTGTGGACCACCCAGGCCGCGGACGCCGACAAGACCGCCCAGGTCGCCGGCGCCAACGCGGCCGGCGGCCGGGCGACCCTGGCCCCGACGCTCGACACGGCGATCGTCCGCGCCGGCGCGCTGCACCTGGCCCGCACCGGCCTCACCGACCTCGCGCAGCATGCTCGGGCGGCGCGGGTCCAGGTCAGCGGCCACTCCTGCGACCCCTTCTTCCGCGGCAGCGCCACCCTCGACATCACCCTGTTCTACGACCGCGACTCCGAGCGGGTGCTCGGCGCCGAGGTCGTCGGCCACGCCGGCGTCGACAAGCGCATCGACGTGCTCGCCACCGCGATCGTCGGCAAGCTCGACCTCGCCCAACTCGCGCAGCTCGACCTCGCCTACTCGCCGCCCTATTCGACCGCCCGCGACCTCGTGAACGTGGCCGGCTTGGTCGGGCACCAGGCCAGGGACCTGCGCGCGTGGACCCCCGACGAGCTCCGCGCCCGCCCCGGCAGCACCCTCGTGCTCGACCTCCGCGCGCCCGCCCGGCGCGACGCCGAGCCGCTCGCAGGAGCCGAGCCGATCGACCTCGCCGAGCTACGCGCGCATCGCGACCGGCTGCGACGGGCCCGGCACGTCGTGTTCGTTTCGGAGCACGGCCGCGAGGGCTACCTCGCCGCCCGCGCCGCGGCGCACCTCGGCTGCCGCGACGCCGGGTACCTCTCGGGCGGGCTCGCGGCCTGGCGCGAGGCGGGCCACGGAGCGTCGCTCGGATGAGCGACTGGGACCCGCAGCCCGGGGCCTGGCGCAGCCCCTCCCCGGCCGACTCGGTCCGCCACGAGCCCGAGCAGGTGTTCGCGGCCGGGCTGCGCAATCATCACATCGCCAACACCGCCTACCCGATCGCGCATCAGCGCACGTTCAAGCCCTACCGCGTACACCGCGACGATCACGGCGAGCGCGCGGTCGCCGGCCTGGCGGGCTTCGCGGACATGTGCCTCTACGTCCACGTGCCGTTCTGCGAGACCCGCTGCTCGTTCTGCGAGTACACCGTGGTCGAGCGGCGCGACCTGCCGCGCACCACAGTCTACGTCGACGCGCTGCTCGCCGAGCTCCGGCGCTACGCCGAGGTCGCGGAGCTCGGCCGGCGGCGCTTCCACGGCCTCGACATCGGCGGCGGCACGCCCTCGTTCCTGCCGCTCGCCGACGTCGCGCGCATCCTCGCGGCCGTCCGCGCCGACTGTCACTTCAGCGCCGACGCCGACATCAGCATCGAGACCACGCCCCGGCTCGCGGCCGCCGACCCCGAGAAGATCGCCGGGTACCGCGCGCTCGGCATCGACCGGATCAGCATGGGCATTCAGGTCATCCAGCCCGACCTGCTGGTGATGCTCAATCGCGCGGAGAACGGCGTCGAGCACCACTTTCGGGCCGTCGAGGCGATCCGCGCCGGCGGCTTCACCCGCCTGAACCTCGACCTCATGTATGGCTTCGCGGGCCAGAGCCTGGAGAGCTGGCGAGCCACGCTCGAGCACGCCCTCGCCCTCGCCCCCGAGTACATCACGCTCTATCGCATGCGCTACAAGCTGACGCGCATCTCCCACCAGGCCGACGCCGTCACGCTCGACCAGGTCGGGCCGATGGCGACGCTCGCCAAGCAATTGCTCGCCGCGGCCGGTTACCACGCCAACCCCGGCAAGACCACGTATTCGCGGGTCCCGGGCGACGTCGGGACCAGCAGCTACCTCGCGCGCCGGGTCCAGAGCGGGATGCCATACCTCGGCCTCGGCCTCGGCGCGCAGACCTTCACGCACACCACGATCGCCTACAACGACGGCGCGGCCGGCAAGCGCCTGGAGCCCTATCTCGACAGCGTCGCCGCCGGTCGCCTGCCGATCCAGGACCTCTACGACCTGCCCCGCTGTCAGATGATCGGCAAGATGTGCGCGGTGAGCTTCTACTTCGGCGAGATCCAGCGGGCGCCGTTCCTGGCCAAGTTCGGCGAGCCGCTCGAGCAGCTGTTCGCGGCCGAGGTCGAGTTCCTCCGCTCGCGCGGCCTGATGGTGCTCGGGGAGCACGCGCTGAGCCTCACCCCCGAGGGCGCGAAGGTGACCAACGGGATCATCCCGCTGTTCGCGGCGCCCTCGATCCAGAGCTATCTGCTCGAGCGCGACCCCGCGGCCGCGGAGGATATGGCGCGCAACCGGAAGGTCGCGCTGCGCGTGGCCGCGGCGACCTGAGGCCCGCGAGGCGCTGCCCCGCGACGCGCCTGGACAGGTCGGCGATCGCCACCGTCACGGCGCCGGCGGCTCGAAGGAGTCGACGAGCTGGCGCAGCTCGTCGACGACCGCGGCATAGAACTCCGTCCGCGCGAAGCCCACGACCTGGAACGTGCGATTGCCGACAACGTGCACACGATACTCGAATTCGAGGTTCATCTGCTCCGAGGGCGCGGTCACGTGAAAGCCGACGCCGCCGTTCGCCGCCGGCTGCACCGGGCTCAACACCGCCGCGCTGTTACTGTCCTGGATCATGCGCTGGAGCGTCGCCGACACGGCGTCGAGCTGCACGGGCACCTCGGTCTCCTCGACGCTGACGAACACGTGGGCGTCGCGGTCCGGGCGGATGAGCCAGCGGTCGGCGGACGGGTTGTCGACGTGGGCGGCCTCGGCGGTGCGCAGATACCACAGCTCGCCGGGCGCGGTCAGCACATAAGGCGCGCCGACGCCGACCACGCGGCTGACGCTGCCCGGCTCGACGCCCGGGGGCAGCGCCATCGGCCCCTCGGGGAGGCGGAAGGACTCGACCATCGCGCGCAGCTCGTTGGAGGCCGCGGCGAAGCCGACGCGCGGGGCCAGGCCGAAGAGCTGATAGCCGTGGCCGGGGGCCGTCACGACGCCGATCCATGCCTCGAGCTCCATGCCCTGGACGGTGTATTGCACGCGCAGCAGCCGGCCATCCTCGGGGTAGGCGGGCAGCGGCTCGCGGCTGATGAGATTGAAGTGTGAGCCGGCGCCGCGGGTGTTAGCGACCACGATGTCGGCGAGGCGATCGGCCGGCGCCAACACGCCGGGCAGCTGCTCGTCGATCACCATCAGATGGGTGTCACGGCCCGGCTGGACCAGCCAGCGATCCGCGAGCGGGTTGTCGCGCAGCGCCTTCGCGCGATCACGCCGATACCAGCCGGTGTCCGGGACCTGCACGCGATATGCGCCGCCGATCCCCTCGACGGCGCCGGCGACCTCGCCGTCGAGCTCGCCCCGGAGGGTCATCATCACCCCGCCGATCGGGTTGCGCCCGGTCAAGATCAGCGCGAGGCCGGCCGCGGCGAACAGCATATAGACGCCGAACATGACGCCGCCGATGACGAGGCGCACGCCCCCGGCCCGGCCGATCAAGAGCAGCAGCAAGGCGCCGCTGAAGCCGAGCTGAATGCCCGCGCTCAACATGTCGCCGGCCGAGACGTGGATCAGCGTGAAGAGCACGAGGCCGAGGCCGATGCGGACCAGCGCCCACGCCACGAGGCGGCCGCGGTTGCCGACCAGCAGCGCGCCGATCACGACGTCGAAGATCCCCGACACGATCGAGCCGGGCCCCAGGAACGCGGTCGACTGCATCGCCGCCGGGGCGAGGTCCATCTGGATGAACACCAGCAGCGCGTTCACCACCAGCATCCCGCCGGCGATGCGCTGGCCGAGGGTCGCGCCGCCGTACAGGCGATGCAGGGCGGACTCCGACGGGAGCGGATCGCTAAGGGAGGGCACGACGCGATGATAGGCCCCGGCCGCCCCGCCGTCGATGCCCCGCGCGCGAGCGTGAGCACGCGCCCCTCCGCGGCGCCGACCCCATGAAGTGACAGTGCGGGCGACGATCCGCTATCCTGCCGCTCGATGCGACGCGCCGCGACCTCGCTGCTCGGGCTGCTGGCGGGCTGCGGCGACCCGGTCTCCGGCCCGCCGGTCACGAGCGAGCCCGCGACCGCCGCCGCGACATCGGAGGACACAGCGACCGCGGACACCACCACCGGCGCCGGCTTCATCGACGGCCCGCGGATCGAGCGCTCGACCGCGAGCACCACCCCAGGCAGCAGCGTGTTCGTGCAGACCGACGTGCCGATCGCGGAGGTCGAGCTGCGCCTCGGCGGCCTGCGCCTGACCGAGCCGCCGATCCTCGGCGGCGGCGTGAACGACCCGCGTGGAGCCCTGTTCGCGCTGCCACCCGAACTCGGCCTCGGCGCGGCCGAGCTGCGCGTGCGCAGCCGCGGCGCCGCGGCCGACAGCGACGCCGCGACCGTCACCATCGTCGCCCCCACCTTCGTCGACGTCGCCGAGGCCACCGGCCTGCTGCAGGTCCACGACGTCACCGGCCATCCCACGCACTGCGCGTGGAGCTCGACCGGCCTCGCCTTCGGCGACCTCGACAACGACGGCGACAGCGACTTCTACGTCGGCAACGTCGGCAGCCCCGGCCGCCTGCTGCGCAACGACGGTGACGCGGACGGCGACGGCCTGCCCACATTCGTGCCCGTCACCGCGGAGCTCGGCCTCGCCGGGGTCGACAACGTCTCCATGGCCAGCTTCATGGACTACGACAACGACGGCGACCGCGACCTCTTCATCGGCCGCCGCGGGGCCAACGTGTTGATGCAGAATCGGCTGGTCGAGACCGGGGCGCCGGGATTCCTCGACGTCACGGCCGCGGCCGGGCTCGGCGCGGACAGCCAGCGGACGATGGGGGTGGCCTGGGGAGATTACGACGGCGACGGCGACCTCGACCTCTATGTCGTCAACCACGCGCTGTGCTTCCCGCGCAAGGGCAGCGAGCTGCGCCCGCAGGATCACCTGTACCGCAACGACGCCGGGGTGTTCACGGAGATCAGCGATCAGCTGGACCTGGGCCCGGACTCGCCGCTGCTCTCGCTCGGCTTCTCGGCCATGTGGCTGGATTACGACCGCGACGGCGACCCCGACCTGATCGTGATAAACGATCAGATCGCGGGCCTCGGCGGCCCGAACGCGCTGTGGCGCAACGACGGCCCCGGCGACCAGCCCGGCGCCTGGCGCTTCACCAGCGTCGGCGCGGCCTCGGGCCTGGCGATCCCCGCCGACGAGACCGGCGAGGGCGTCAACGGCATGGGCCTGGCGATCGGCGACGTCGATCATGACGGATATCCCGATATCGCCTTCTCCAACATCGGCCCGAATTATCTCCTGCTCAATCGCGGCGACGGCACCTTCAGGGACATCTCGGCGAAGGCCGGCATGCGCCGCGGCGTGCTCCCCTGGGGGAAGCGATCGATCACCTGGGCCGTGCACCTCTTCGACTACGACAACGACGCCGACCTCGACCTCTACTTCGCGGGCGGCAAGATCCACGACGAATCTCTGATCCCCGACGCCCTGCTGCGCAACGAGGGCGCCGGCTACCCCGAGGGCGCCTACTTCACCGAGGTCACCTGGGCCGCCGGCCTCGACGACCTCGGCTCCGCCAAGGGCTCGGCCCTGGTCGACCTCGACCGCGACGGCGCCCTCGACCTCGCCACCGCCCACTGGGCCGACCGCCTGCGCGTCTACCACAACCAGCGCCCGGGCCCGCAGGGCCACTGGCTCTCCGTCGACCTGGTCGGCACCACCTCCAACCGCGAGGCCCTCGGCAGCGTCGTCGAGCTCGAGACCCCGAGCGGCCCGCGCCAGACCTGCTTTCGCACCCCCAACCCCTCGCTCGGGGCCGGCGGCGAGCTGGCCTGCCACTTCGGCCTCGGCGCCGAGACGACGATCTCGAAGATTACCATCACATGGCCCGACGGACAGGTCACGAAGCCCGCCCCGCCGACGGTCGACGCCCGCGTGACCTACACGCAATGACCCCATGACACGCTTGGCGACGATCGATTCGCGCCCACCGCTGCGGCGCCCGGGAGCCACGCCCCTGCTCGCGCTCCTGCTGTTCGGGCTCCCGACCGGCTGCACACCCGCAGGAAATGAGCGGGGCGGCGCGGCTCCAGCCCGCGAGGCCGCGACCGCGGAGACGGCCGCCGCCGCGCCCGCGGAGACGGCCGCCGCCGCGCCCGCGGAGACGGCCGCCGCCGCGCCCGCGGAGACGGCCGCCACCGCGAAGGACGCCTCCGACCCTGTGACGCCGCCGACGCAGGCGCTCGCGCCCGCGGGCTGGAGCCGCCTCGAGCTGTCGACCGTCGTACCCGGAATGACCGGCACGATCGATCTGCCCCCGGGCGTCACCGCGGCGGCCGGCGGGGGTCAGATGGTCGACGTCGATGGCCTGGAGGCAGATCCCCGCAACGTGCATATCGGCCCCGAGATCGGCGGCTTGCGCCTCAACACGCTGATCGACATCCCCCCGCGCTTCGCCTCGGCCGCGGCGATGGCCAGGTTTCACGGGCAGTTCGAGCTGGTCGAGACCCATGAGTTCGGGCCCGACCACTGGGCCGTCGTGCAGCGCTGGCGGGCGGGAGAGTGCATGATCCACGGCTGGTCCGCCGCGGCGAACCTGAGCTGCGACCTGTTCCAGGCCCCCTGCGACCAGATCGCCCCCTGGGTGCAGATATGCGGCACGCTGCGGCCGGGCCCGACGCCGAACCGGTCGCCGACGACAACGACGAGCGCGTTCCCGGCGCTCGAGCCGGGCGCGGCCACGGTGGCGATGGCCGTGGCCCGGGCGATCGCACGAAACGACGCGACCATGCTGATCGGTGCGCTCGGCCCCAAGGGCCTGAAGATCGGGCGTAAGGCGTACACCGCGGGATCGCTGGAGGCGGCGCTGGCCGGGCGATCGGTGGTGCAGGTGGTCGCGCCGGGCTTCTTTAATGAGACGGAGGGGGAGACGACCGCGGGGCTGTTCAACTGGAACGGCACCTCCACCAAAGGCGAGGCGAAGGTGTGGTTCACGAGCGGCTATGGGGAGCAGCCGTTCTTCACGTTGCGAAAGCTCGTGGATGACTGGTACCTGGTCGGATTCGCGGTCCACGACCTCGGCGAGCCGTGACTCGTGACCGGGACGGTCAGGCGCCGCTGACCTCCAGCGTTCCCATGAGTCGCGGTCCGAGTCCGACATATCGAGGTGCGGAGTCGAGCGCGACCGGGGACTCGCGATCCGCCGTCCCGCAGCGCCAGCGACCTGTTAGCCTCGCCGCGATATGTCGGATCCGGGAGACTCGAACCACCCGCAAGGCCCTGGCCGTGGCCGTGCTGGCCGTGCTGGCCGTCCCGTGCTGGCGGTGGCCACGATCGGCCACCACCGCCACGGCAAGACCACGCTGACGGCCGCGATCACGCAGCTGCTGGCCCGCCGCACGCCCGAGGAGGTGCGGCCCGTGACCACGACGGAGATCGACGCGCGCACCGGCAGCCCGCCGCTCGAGCTCCACGGCGAGCGCCTGATCCCCTCGCCGCGCCACCATCACATCATGGGCGTGCCCGAGGGCGAGACCTTGCAGACGCTCACCGTCACCGCCAGCGAGGTCCGCTATACGACCGCGCAGCGGGCCTTCGTGCACATCGACAGCCCCGGGCGCCGACCCTGGCTGAAGAACGCCGCGCGGGCCCAGGCGCTGGTCGACGCGCTGATCCTCGTGGTCTCCGGCCCCGACGGCGTACAGGCCCAGACCCACGAGCACCTGCTGCTCGCCCGCGCGCTCGGCCTCACGCAGCTGGTCGTGTTCATCTCGAAGTGCGACCTGGTCCGTGACCTCGAGTGGCTCGACCTCGTCGAGCAGGACCTCCGCGAGCTGCTCACCCGCTGCGGCTTCGACGGCGACGCGACCCGCATCATCCGCGGCGCCGCGCTCCCGGTGCTCGCGGCCGACTCGCCGTGGGCGGCCAGCGTCGCCGACCTCGTCGAGGCGCTCGATCAGGACCTGGTCGTGCCGCAGCACGCCGGCGAGGGCGCGCCGCTGCTGTACGTCCACCGACGATTCAACCTGCATTTTGGCGCGCCCGACCGCGGCGAGGGCAAGCGGCTGCTCATCGAGGGCCGGGTGCGCCGCGGCCTGCTCCGCCGCGGCGATAGATTGCAGCTGATCGGCCACGGATACGACCTGGACGTGACGGTCGACGACCTCGAGATGGAGCGCCGCAAGGTCGACCAGGTCCCGGCAGGCGAGCTCGCGGGTGTGCTGCTGAGCACGACCAACCGCGGGCCGCGGGCGGTGCGGGCAGGCGTGGCCCTGTGCGAGCGGTCCGCGCGGCCGAGCCAGCTGCTGGGGGTGCAGGTCGACATGCTGGCGACGCAGGCCGGCGGCCGACACACCGCGATCCGCGACGGCCACCTGGTCTCGCTGCTGTTCGGGGCCACGGTGATCACCGGTCGCCTGCGCATGGGCACGCACGAGCGGGTCGAACCCGGTAACAGCGCGCAGCTGCGGGTCGAGCTGATCGCCGGGGTCTACGTCGAGCCGGGCATGACCTTCTTGATCCGCGACGGCAACCAGGGCCCGGTGAGCCCGCGCGGCACGCCGGCGCGCTGGGCCGGCACCGCCGGCATGGGCCGGGTCCTCACGGTCGCGCCGACCTAGCCCGCGCTCGATGACCGGATCGAGGATCGACGTCGCGGCGCGACGCCGATGTCGCGGTCTCGCATATCGAAGCGCCACCAGGCTCGGCTCGCGCAATGGCACGCGCCTTGCTAATGTCGCAGGATGCCCGCGCGTCTTCGCCATTGGTCGCTCGCCCTCGCCTGCTGCAGCCCCCTCGCCTGCGACGAGGCCGACGAGCAGCCCGGCCTCCTCGATCCCGCGCCGGAGATCCCGCTCGGCAGCTGCGACGCCGCGTCCGGGCCGTCGTGGGGCGGCCCTGCCGTCCCCGAGTGCACGACCGACCCGGCGCCGTGGTGTGGCGACGGATGCCCCGTCACCAGCCCCGTCGCCCTCGTCTGCGACTGGGACACCTACGCCGCGCTGCGCGTCGGCCCCGACGGCACCCCGTGGCTGCTCGCGCACGTCAACCGCGACATGGTCGCCGCGTTGCTGGTGAAGCTCGGGCCGAAGCCGAGCCTCACGCCCGCGCCCAAGCTCAGCATCGGCGCCGCGCTGGCGATCGACGGCGACGGCGCGCCGCACCTCATCCACACCACCGAGCAGCCCAACGCCCGCCTGCGCCACCGCGGGCTCGCGGGCGTCGACGACGACATCGCATGCATCGCCGGCCCGGTCCCGATCTGGATCCCCCAGCGCCTGATCGCCAGCGCGGGCTCGCTGATCGGGCTGGTCAAGTGGATCGCGGAGACCGAGGGCGGGCTCGCCATGGTCCGCCGCGACGGTGAGGGCGCGTGGTCGCTCGAGTCGCTGCCGATCGCCGGCGACTGGCCCACGCTGGCCCTCGCCGACGACGGCACCCCGCTGGTCGCCCACTACGCCAGCGAGCCGAACGGCTGGCGCGCGCGCGTGCTGGTCGGCGACGCCATGGTCGCCCTGCCCTTCGCCCCCAGCCCGGTCCTCACCTACGAGCTCGCGCTGGTACCCGGCGCCGACAGCTTCCTCGCGGCTGTGCGCCTGGGCGAGACCCACGTCGAGGTCGCGCTGCCCGATCAGAGCGCGGCGATCCTGGACGAGATGCCGGTGCTCGCGGCGGCCGGCTGCGCGACGCCCGTCGACAGCTGCTCGGGCGCCTGCAACGTCAACGGCGTGGGCACCGCGTTCACGCCGGCCGCGGTGCGCGACGGCGACGCGATCGTGCTGATCCGCGTCGAGGACACGATCGACCGCGACGGCCACTTCGAGGGCGACCTGTGCCCCGGCTCCGGGGCCGGCTGCAGCTGCGACCTCATCACCGACGAGGACCGCAGCCGCGGCGAGCTGGTCCTGACCCGCGTCAGCCTCCCCGCGCTCGACGCCAAGGAGATCGCGCGCGTCGCCCTGCCCTTCGGCCCAGGCGGCCGCGTCCAGGTCGACGTCGCCGGCGACCGCAAGATCGTGGTCGCGCTCGCGGGCGGCGACCGCTCGCGGACCCTGGTCGGCACGATCGACCTCGCCACGCTCCCGTGAGCGCCTCCGCGGCGCGGGCGCGGCCGGGGCGGTGACTACTGCGGCGTGATCACGTCGAGCTTCATCCCGCCGGGGTACGCGTACGAGGTGAAGTTCGTGTACCCGACGTTGATGATGGCGAAGGGCTGGTCGCTCTCGGCGACGTGGCCGCCCTCGGCGATCACCCAGTCGGCCAGCTCGTAAGCGCCGATCTTCACGTATCCGCCGACCTTGGCCCCGTCGACCGTCACCTCGGCCCCGCCGGCCTTGCGGATGATCTGGACGTAGTTCTTGGTGTAGCCGAGGCCGGTGGCGAACACGTAGCGGGTCAGGAACTGCTCGACCGGGATCATCTGCACCGTCGACGGGTCCCCGGTCCCGGCGCCCGCGGTCTGCGACGCGAGGTATTGGACCGGCATGAAGGCGCCGTCGCCGGTCATGATGAAATGCTCGGTGGTGGTGATCACCTTGAACGCGCCCTTCATCAGCGTGAAGGGCCCCCCGGTCTGGTCCGGCGTGGTCGTGATCTTCACGCCGTCCTCGCCGCCGAAGACCCGCCAGTGGTACTTCTCGGTCCCGCGCTTGGGCGCGTGGGCGGCGACGTAGGTCTTCCCCCAGAAGTCGATCGGCAGCATCTGCTCCTCGATGTGATCGCAGGTGTGGTCGCCGACCGGCTCGCTCGTGCAGGCCGAGGCGCCGACCACCCAGATCGGCTTGTCGGCGCTGACGTAGGTGCCGGTGAGGTCGACGGTGTAGGCCGCCGCGACCTGCAGGGTCGCCAGCCGGTCGACCTTGACCTGCCCCTGCTGTCCGGCCTTGACCGCCGGGACGCCGGTGCCGGCGATCGTGTCGACCGGCGGGGTCCAGGTCACCGTCGTGTCGTCGGTGGTCGGGATCACCACGAAGTAGCTGCGGTGGTTCTTGTGCAGCGTGCCCTCGCGCGCCGACGCGATCACGTAGTTCTTGGCGAGGGCCGACTCGGGCAGCAGCATCGACGCGTCGTTGGTCAGCTGGGCCCCGCGCGGCGCGTGCTGGTACGCGACGATCGGCAGGTCGCTGGCGACCCGATAGGCCCCGTTCGCGCGCAGCTCCGACGCGCTGTCGATCTCGGGCTCGGTCAGCTGGAAGTCGTGCACCCCGCCCGCGGGGACCTCGATCGGCGCTCCGACCGGCTGCTCCGCGCCGTTCTTGTGCACGTACAGCTGCACCGTCGCCGCCTTGCTCGCGTGCGCGTTCCCGACGATCACCGAGTCGGCCATCACCGCGTAGTAGTTGTCCATCGTCCGCGCGAAGAACGAGCAGCCCTGCGAGCGCGGGCTCTGCTCGGCCAGCGCGCACAGCGAGACGCAGGCCCCCCCATCACAGCCCTCGGTCGCGCCGCACGCCTCCGGCGCCGCGAAGGCGCTGCCGTCCAGCAGGCACGTCTTCGTGCTCTCGAAGTCCGCGCACAGCGTCTCGCCAGGCACACACGCGGTCGGCACGCAGCCCTCCCCGTCCAGACAGGCCTCGCCGGGCCCGCAGCCCTTCGCCTCACCGCTCATGCAGTCCACCGCGCACTGCTCGACCGTCAGCACGTCGGCGCAGCCGAGCAGCTCGCCCGGCGCGCAGATGCATCCGCCCGAGCTCGAGCCGCTGCTCGCCGTCACCGCGCCGCTCGAGCCCGTCGCGCCGCTCGAGCCCGTCGAGCTGCTCGCGCCGGTCATCGCGCCCGTCGGGTCGCCGCCGCTCTCGTCGCTCGTCGAGCTGGTCGGGCTCGTCGTCGACGGCTGGCTGTCGCCGCTCGTCGTCGTCGGCGGCGCGCCGCTCGTGTCGAGCCCGCCCGTGACCATCGTCGTCGCGGCGGCGGTGCCGGTGCCGGTGCTCCCCGCCTCGCTCGCAGTTCCACCCGCGCCGCCGCACGCGGCCGCTAGACCCAGCCCCATCCACCCGATGCCACGCATCCGGGCATCGTAGCGAGCAAGCGAGCGCCACACCAGCGCTCATACCTGGACACCGACGGCCGCGCGCCGGTTCGCGCGGCGCCGCCGGGTCTCGGCGGGTCTCGGCGGGTCTCGGCGGTGGCGCGGCCACGGACCCCTCGACGACCTGCGCGCTAGAACCGGTCAGGTCGCCGGCGCCGGGCCGCCGCGGATCAGCGCGCCGATGGTGCGCAGCTGGGCGATGAGGTCGTCGATGACCGCGTGTTGTTCGCGGCCATGGAGGAGCTGGAGGCTGAGCATCACGCCGTCGTCGATCTCGCACAGCACGCGCTGCTGCTCGCTCGCCCACGCCTGGAGGCGGTCCCTGACGTGCTTCGCCTGACCCCAGTTCCAGTCGAAGGCCAACCAGAGAGGTCCGGTCTCGTACTTTCGCCAGCGGACGAGATCGACGCCGAGCCAGGCGACCGGCGCCTTCTCGCCGGCGAACTGGATCTTCTGGCCGAGCGCGTACCAAAACGAGCTGTTGCTCCGGCTGACCGCGCGGAAGACGTCGGCGGCGCCCTTGTCGAGCGCGCCGCGGACGATGTTCACATACTGGATCAGGCGCGCGGGGACCTGCGGATCGCTCAGCTCCTCGCGCAGCAGCGGGCGCGACTCGCTGTCGTCGGCGGCTCGACATACGCCGATGAGCTGCTCGAGGTTCGCGCGGGCGTCGTCCCCGACGCCCGCGCCGAGCGCCTTGAACACGGCGGCCCAGCTCAGGATGTGGAGGCGCTGGCCCTGAGCCCGGCCGGCGATCTCCACCAGCTGCGCGTCCAGCTCCCGATGGCCGACGCGCGCCGCCTTCAGGCGCTCGAGCAGCTCGCGCCACAGATACACCCGCCGCCACTCGGGCACGATGAACAGCAGCAGCGAGGCGGCCGGCTCGGCGGCGAGTCGATCGAGGTACGCCACCGGCTGGTTGTCGGTCAGCGCCGCCCTGAACTTGTTCTCGACGAACACTCGCACGGCGTCGCCGTGGCGCCCGCACAGATCGGGACGGCCCGCGGAGAACGACTCCTGCGTGGCGAAGCGCAGGTCCCCGGGCAGCTCCGGCTGGGCCGCCTGCAGGAGGGCGACGAAGCGCTCGTGGAGCTGCGGGTGGCGCTGGAGCAGGAAGCCGAGCCCCTCCGTGGCCGCGTCCTCGTAGCGGCGCGGGAGCCCCCAACCGATCAGGTGGCCGAGGATCGTATCGTGTGCGCTCATGATGCTCCGATGGCGCCCTCATGCGGCGCGGTGAACAGACCCATGCATCATCTCGCCGGGGCCCGCGCAAGCCAAGGCGCAGGATGGCGCGCGAAGGGCGAACTCAACCGATCGGCGCGGCCCGGGGCGCTCGCCGCGGCTCGCCGTCCGGGCCGTCTCGGCCCGGGCCCGGTGTCACGACCCGGGCGGGGTCCAGACCGCACCGGTCGCGCAATCGATGTGCGTGAGTCGTATCGAGTCGGGCGTGATGTCGATCGTCCCGAACACGATGGGGAGCGCGAACCGGCGCGGACCGACCGAGCCCGGGTTGAACACCGCGATGCCCCGATCACGACCGATGAAGGGCACGTGCGAATGTCCGCACACCACGAGCGAGGCGCCCTCCGCCCGCGCCGCGCGGGCGACCTCCGCGCGCAGCTTCGGCCCGTACACCGCGATGTGCACGAGCAGCAGGCGGAGCCTGAGCGCCTCGCCGGCGACCACGTCGAGCGTGAGCAGGTCCGGCAGCGGGTTGTCGCGGGCGTCGATGTTACCCCGCACCGCGAACACCGGCGCCACCTCGGCGAGGCGATCGAGCACCTCGAGCGCGCCGATGTCACCGGCGTGAAGGATCGCGTCCGGCTCGAGCTCGCTGAGCCGCTGCAGGGTCGACGGGTGCGGTGCCGAGTGCGTGTCGGCGACCACGGCGAAGCGCAGGCGCCCGGCGGCGTCGACCGGCAAACAGCGCTTCTGAACGGTCCCCGGCCTGGCCACTGCGCGGCGGAGCATAACCGCGCGCCCTCCGCACCGCGAGCAGTTTCTCGCGCGCGCCGATCGCCGACGGCGTCGCCAACCACCCGCGCGCAAGAATAGGCGGTACAAGCACGCCCCCACGATGCCAGTCCACACGCCCAGGGTCGGCATCGACTTCGGCACGTCGAGCTCGGCGATCGCCATCGCCGACGCCGCGGGCCAGGTCCGCTTCATCCAGCTGGCGACGCTCGGGGTGCTCGCGCCCAGCTGGCGCACGCTGCTGTTCTTCGACCCCGAGGAGCAGGAGCCCCGGCGGCCGCTCCAGTACACCGCCGGTGGTGAGGCCATCGCGGCCTATCTGGATTGCATGGGCGAGGGCCGGCTCGTGCAGTCGTTCAAGACCCACCTGACCACCAAGTCGCTGGGGCGCACGCAGATCGCTCACCATGCGATCGGCCTCGACGACATGATCGGGATGTTCCTGCTGCGGCTTCGCGAGCACGCGGAGGAGCAATTGGGCGCGCCGATCGGCGCCGCCACGATCGGCCGGCCGGTGCGCTTCGCGGGCGGCGCCACACCGGACGACGACGCCGTCGCCGCCGACCGCCTGCTGACGGCCGCGCGCCTGGCCGGCTTCCACGACGCGCGACTCGAGCTCGAGCCGGTCGCCGCCGCATATCACTACGAGCGCACGTTGACGCGGCCCGAGCTGGCGCTGGTCGCCGACTTCGGCGCGGGCACCACCGACTTCTGCCTGATGCGCATGGGCCCGACCGGCCGCGGCGGCGCGCGCACACGCGACATCGTCGGCACCGGCGGCGTCGGTGCCGCCGGCGACGATCTCGACGCGGCGCTGATCGAGCACCTGGTGTGCCCGGCGCTCGGCAAGGGCGACACCTACCTCGAGATGGGCCGCGAGCACCCGATCCCCGGCTCATACTATTACAAGCTCGCGCGCTGGCATCACCTGCCGTTCCTCGGCGGCGCCCGCGTGCGCGCCGAGCTCGAGCGCCTGCGCCGCGGGGCGCGTCACCCCGAGCGCATCGCCGCGCTGATGCATATCATCGCCACCAACAGCGCATTTCACCTGCACAAGGCGGTCGAGCGCACCAAGGTCGAACTGTCGAGCCGAGCGCGGGCGAGCTTCGACTACAGCGACGGCGAGGTCGACATCCACGCCGCCGTGTCACGCCGCGAGTTCGAGCGCTGGATCGCCCCGGTGACCGCCGCGATCGCGGCGTGCCTCGACGATACGCTCGCCCGGGCCGGCCTGCGCCACGACGAGGTCGACTGCGTATTCATGACCGGCGGCACCGCGTTCGTGCCCGTGGTGCGCGCGCTGTTCGAGGCACGCTTCGGCGCCGCGAAGCTGCGCAGCGGCGACGAGCTGATGTCGATCACGTCAGGCCTGGCGCTCCGGTCGTGCGCCGCTGAATGACGAAGCCGGCTATCGCAACGGCGGTTGGGCCCGCATCTCACCATAAATGGTGCCTCCGCATAGGAGGGGGTCACCGCCCCGGTGAACTGAACAAAGGACTAGCATCGCCGCGCGTTATCGCGTAGAAGAGCCGCGGAGATACCCCATGTCGATCACGTTCTATTACAATCCCATGTCCTCCGCCTCGCGCATTCACCTCAGCCTCGACGAGCTCGGCATCCCGTACGAGAAGGTCCTGATCGACCTCCAGGCCAAGGACCAGAAGAAGCCGGAGTTCCTCGCGCTCAACCCCAACGGCAAGGTCCCGACCATCGTCATCGACGGTCAGCCGATGTTCGAGTCGATCGCCATCCAGATCTACCTCGGCGAGCGCTTCGGCGTCGAGCGCGACCTGTGGCCCGCGCTCGGCTCGCGCGAGCACATGCAGGCGCTCACCTGGTTGTGCTGGCATCAGGTCTCGCTCGCCACGCCGCTGTTCAGCTACCTCCAAAGCGTCAGCGCCGCGGGCGAGCCGGGCGGCGCCAAGCGGGCCGAGGCCGGCCTCGCCGAGGTCCACGCGATGCTGACGATCCTCGACGCCCGCATCGGCGAGCGCGGCAACATCGTCCATGACAGGTGGACCCTGGTCGACACCGATGTGGCCTCCACCGTCGGCTGGGGCCTCTACGCGGCCAAGATCGACGGCGCACAGTACCACCATTTGACCGCGTGGCTCGGCCGCTTCCAGGCGCGCCCGGTCTCGCGCGCCCATATGGGCCAGGCGAGCTGAACCGACAACGACCTCGGCCGCATCGCGTCCTCGTGTCAGGCGATCGCGCTTCACCGCCGCGCCGCGCCATCATCGGCGAGCTGGCGTTCTCGGGCGGCGAGTGGACCGTGAATTGACCGTCCTCGCGGTCACGCCGATCACCAGGAGATCGGGCGGAAGTCCTTCAAGAATACGCCGCGCAATAGCTCGCCGTCGCGCAGTCCGCGGACGATCGGGTCACATACGCGGGTGGCGGCGTCGACCAGGTCGAGCGGCGGCATGAAGCCGCGGGCGTCCATCGCCGCGGCGATCGGCGCGGGGTTCTCGTTCGAGGCCCAGCCGGTGTCGACGCTGGTCATGTAGATCGCGTCGCTCGCGTAGTCCGCCGCGGCGGTGCGCGTCATCATGTTGAGCGCCGCCTTGGCCATGTTGGTGTGCGGGTGATACGGCGCCTTGTAGTCGCGGTCGAAGCGGCCCTCCGGCGCCGAGACGTTGACGATGAACGCGGGCCCCCCCGCGCGGCCCAGCAGCCGGCGCAGACGGGCGTTGAGCACATAGGGCGCGACCGCGTTGATCAGCTGGACCTCGAGCAGCTCGACGGTGCCGACCTCGTCGAGGCGCAGGCGCCAGCTGTTGCGCTCGCGCAGGTCGAGCGGCTGGCCGTAGCCGTCGTCGCTGGCCTGCGGGAACAGCGGGTGCTCGGCCGGCGCGGGCAGAGGAGGGCCCGGGAGCGCGGGCAGCAGCTCGTGCAGCGCCGCGGGCAGGGCCGCGGGCGCGGCCTCATCGGCGAGCAGCGCCGCGTAGTACTCCGGCGGCCGCTGGATCGTCTGGGCCGCGTTATTGACTAAAATGTCGAGGCGCGGAGCGGTGGCCGCGAGGTGCGCGGCGAAGGCCTCGACGTGGGGGATCGCCCGCAGGTCGAGCGGGTACACGCGCAGGCGATCGTTGAAGCTTGCGAAGTCCGGGTGGGCGGCGAAGCGGCGCACCGTGTCGCGGGCGAAGCGCGAGGTGACGATGACCTGCGCGCCCCAACCCAGCAGACGCAGCGCGATCTGGTGCCCGATCTTGATCCGACCGCCGGTGACCAGGGCGACCTTGCCGCGCAGATCGATCGTATCGAGCCGCCGGGCGTAGCTCTCGGCGGCGCAGTCCGGACACAGGCGATCGTAGAAGAAGTGCAGGCTGGTATAGAGGCGCTTGCACACGTAGCAGGGGCGCGGCGGATCGAGGGTGTGGATCCCCGTTCGATCGGGGATGGCCGGGGTCGCGGCGACGCCGTACGTGCGCTTGCGGATCGCGGCCGCGTCGATCACGGCGCGCTGGACCGCCTCGCGCGCGGCGCGGCGGGCGATCGCCCGGACGCTCCGGGCCCGCTGACGCTGCTCGCGGCGATCGTCGCGCTGGAGCCCGAGCACCGCGCGACGCAGCGCCTTCAGGCGCGGGTGCTCGTGTTGCAATAGACCTGTCCGATCGGACAGGACAGCGAGCACGCGCAGGCTGGCCTCGAGGTCGGCCGCCGCGATGCCTTCGGGCAGCGGGGGCGTCGGCGCGGCGAGCGGCGGCAATGCGCCGCGCAGGCGGGCGAGGTCGAAGATCGGCGCGCGGCTGCGGCTGCGGTTGGCGTTGGCGCACAGACGCACCTGCATGGCGGTGTGCAGGGCGGCGGGCAGGTCGGCCCCGAGGTCGAGGCTGCGCAGGCGGGTGTTGTCCGCCAGCGCGGCGATCAGCGGCGCAGGCTCGCAGCGCAAGGACAGGCGCTCCCAGGCCGGATCGCGGCGCAGCAGCTCGGCCCAGGTGCGGGAGTCGCAGGGGGCGCCGGCGAGTCGCAGGTGGGCGATCGGGCGGTCCGCGAGGGCCTGTCCGATGAGACATGTCGAGGAGATATCGAGCCCGTTGTCAGCGAGGTTCAGCGATCGCAGGCCGGGGTGTTGCGCGATCGCGGGCAGCATGGTCGCCAGGCCTCCGGGGCCGACCCGGTTGCCCGCGAGGTCGAGGTGCAGGAGCCGCGGGTGCGCGGCGAGCAGCTGGACCAGGGTGTCCGCGTGCTCCGGCCCGAGGCCGCTGTCGGCCAGCCACAGGCCGCGTAGCGCGAATTCAGGGCCGAGCGCGGCGAGCAGTTCGGCGGCGGCGAGGCCCTCGAGGTCGAGCTGTCCGCCGGGCAGCACGGCGCCGCGAATGGAGTCGAGGCGACGCGGCCGCGCGAGCGCGAGGTCGCTGTGCAGGTCGGCGAGTAGCCGCTCGCGGGCCTCCAGCGTCACGGCTGGTGAGACCGGCATGAGCGCGGTCGGCATGGACACGGTCGGCATGGTCGGCGTCTCGGCGCGGCACCGCGCGCGCGGGCGATGATACACTGCCGGCCGATGGCGTCGGGCGAGGCCGCGATCCAGGTTGCGATGATCGTGCCGCGGACCGAGGCCGAGGGCCCCGGACTGCGCTATGCGCTGTGGGTGCAGGGCTGTCCGCTGCGCTGCGTCGGCTGCTGCAACCCCGAGATGCTGGCCTTCAAGCCCGCCGATCCACGTGACGCGGACGCGCTGGTCGCCGAGGCCTGCGCCGCCGGGGTCGAGGGCGTCTCGCTGCTCGGCGGCGAACCCTTCGCGCAGGCCGCCGGCCTCGCCGCGCTGGCCGAGGGGGTGCGCGCGCGCGGCCTGTCGGTGATGGTCTTCTCGGGCTACACGCTGGCCGAGCTGCGCGAGCAGGGGCCGGCCGCGGCGCGCCTGCTCGCCGCGACCGACCTGCTGGTCGACGGCCGCTACGACGCCGCGCGGCGGACCCTGACGCGGCGCTACGTCGGCTCGGACAACCAGGTGCTGCACTTCCTGTCGCCGCGCTACGCGCCGGAGGACCCGCGCCTGCACGCGCCCAACACCCTCGAGCTGCGCATGCGCGGCGGCGAGATCACGCTCAACGGCTGGCCGGTGCTCGGGCCGCGGACACGGGTGGTTTAGAGCACGTGCAGCTGCGGGTCAGCGTCGACGAGGGCCACGCGCTCGAGGTGCTCGACCTGCTGTGTCGCGGCGTCGCGGTGCGCATCGTGCCGAGCGAGCCGGTGAGCCAGCCGCGGCCGGAGCTGACGGAGCTCGCGGCGCGGCGGATCGCCAGCGCGTGCCTGCGCGCGCTGAGCGAGTCGGGCCGGCGCGAGCAGGTCGTGCTGCGCGAGGGACGGCGGGTGCGAGGGAGGATCTGGGACGCGGCGCGCACCGCCGGCTTTCGCCTGCGCTTCACCGCGGCGAGCCATGAGCTGTGGGTGCAGACAACCCAGCGGCTGGCCGAGATCGCGCGGGTCTCGGAGGTCGAGGGCGAGGGCTCGCACCGCGTTCGTCGGCAGATCCGTCGCATCGTCAAGATCGCCGGGACCGACACCGGCGACTGGCTGCTCTACGCGCTCGCCCGCCGCAACCTCGCCCGCGCCGCGATCCCGCCGGAGATCCGCGAGGAGCTCGGCCGCCGACTGTGCCTCGGCTCGCCGCTGGCCAGCCTGTGCGCGCTCGAGGACGCCGGCGACGAGACCGGACCGTGGCTCGATCGCCTGCTCGAGGGCCCCGCGGTGGTGCTGGTCGAGTGCCTGGAGGACCTGCTCGCCGCGCAGTGGAGCGACGAGATCGCCGCGTGCATGCGCGCCGGCGGCGGCGAGCGGCGCACCGAGCGACTCACCGGCGCGGCGGCGACGCTCGAGTGCTGGCTGGATCGCCTCGACCAGCGCGGCCGACTCGACCTCGCCCGCCCGCTGTGCCTCGCGTTCGCGCGCCTGCTCGCTCGCGCCTGGGACGGCACCCCGGAGGAGGTCGCGCAGCGCCTGCTGTCCGGCGCGGGCCTGATCCTGCGCGCGCAGCGTGACGCCCTCCTGCGGGCCCTGGCGCGGGTCGTACAGCTCGGCCAGCGGCTGCACGCGCTGCGTGAGACCCTGGCGCGCGAGCGCTTCGGCGACCCGCGCTACGAGGAGGCGCAGCTGTGGCTCGAGACCCACGACACGCTGCTACGACCGCTGCACCGGCGCCTGGACGCGCTGGTCAATCTTTTGACGGGTCGGCTAGGATAGCCGCCCGCGAGGAGCCGCCATGAGCCGAGGATATCGCGTCAGGCTGCCTGAACCGACCTGGCGAAACGCCACCACCCGTGTGTCGAGCAGCGACGCGATGGCGATGGACGTCGGCCTGCTCGAGATCTTGCCCGAGGCCGCGATGGTCGCGCTGCTGCGCGAGCGGCTCGCCGAGGACGGCTGGTCGAAGGGACAGGACGGCAGGATGACCCGCAGCTTCGGCGCGGTGGAGGTCGAGCTCGCCTCCGACGGCCGCACGATCACCGCGCGGGCCTCCGCCGCCAAGGACGTCAAGGTGCGCGCGACCAGCGAGGCCGAGGCGGCCGACCGCCTGGTCCGCGCGACCCGCTCGGCCGAGGGCGAGCTGTCACGCGCCGCGGCGGCGCAGCTCGGCGCGGCCGAGGCCGACATCCGCGCGGCCCTGCAAGGGGCGTTGCAGAAGGTGTACGTCGAGGCGCTGCAGCGCAAGGCGGCCGCGCTCGGCCAGATCGAGAGCGTGCACGAGGGCCGCGGCACCGACGGCGAGCTCGAGCTGACGATCAAGGTGCGGGTGCCATGAAGCGCAGCGTGCCGATCGCCGCGCTGCCGGTCGACGTGCGCGTCGAGGACGCGGTCGAGATGGCCTGCGCGCAGGACGTCGACCACATCGAGGAGCGCCTGCGCCGGGGCATGAGCGTGCTGGTCGAGTGCGACAAGGAGCTGGCGTTGCACGTGTACCTGGCGGTGCGCGCTCGATTGCGACGCAGCGGCGGCGGCAAGGAGCGGGCGCCGAAGATCGTGATCGTCGACGGGCGCCCGGCCGAGGGCGAGGAGGAGGGCCGCGGCAACCTCGCGCGCATGCTGACCCAGCTGACCACGGCGATCCGCGGCAGCGTCGAGCGCACGATCATCGTGCTCCTGCACCTCGACGTGCTGACGACCACGCACACCAGCCTGACGATGGAGGCCCGCGAGGCGATCCCGCTGCTCTACGAGAACCCGGAGGCGGTGCTGCTGGGCTTTCGCGACCCGAGCTTCCCGCTGCCCCGCGTGATCGAGGGCGTGTTCGCGGTCAAGCGCGAGATCGTCGGCGTCTCGCGCGAGGCCCTGACGAAGATCGTCACCCAGCGCGAGGCCCAGGCGATCGACGCCGAGCGCTTCGACCCCTTCGCGCTCTACAAGTACGTCTCGGGCCTCAACCCCGTGCGCCTGCGCCGGCTGCTCGCCGCCGTCGGCCTGCGCCGCCAGGCGCTCCCGGGCCGCCCGCAGGCCGCCGCCGTCTACCGCGAGCTGCGCCGCCAGACCGTCAGCGAGGACGTCGAGCTCCCCAACGTCGACCTCGAGCGCGACATCGGCGGCTACCCCGAGGTCAAGCTGCGCCTGCGCGAGGAGCTGCTCGAGCTGCTGCAGCGCAAGGACAGCCTCGGCAGCGAGGGCGAGCTGCGCGAGCTCGAGGCCCTGCTGCCGCGCGGCATCATTTTTCACGGGCCGCCGGGCACCGGCAAGACCTACTTCGCGAAGGCGATGGCGACGGCGATGGACGCGACGGTGATCATCGTGTCGGGGCCGGAGCTGAAGTCGAAGTGGGTCGGCGAGAGCGAGGAGAACCTGCGCCGGGTGTTTCGCCAGGCCCGCCGCTCGGCCCCCGCGGTGATCGTGTTCGACGAGATCGACGCCTTCGCCCACGCCCGCGGCACCTACCAGGGCTCGGGCGTCGAGCACTCGATGGTCAACCAGCTGCTGACCGAGATGGACGGCTTTCGCGGCAGCGAGAGCGTGTTCGTGGTCGGCACGACCAACTTCCTCGAGAGCCTCGACGGCGCGCTGCTGCGCCCCGGCCGCTTCGAGTTCCTGATCGAGATCCCCGCGCCCAACCTGCACGACCGCCGCGAGATCGTGGCCATTTATGATCGCAAGCTCGAGCTCGGCCTGTCGCATGAATTGCAGGAGCACATGGTCCGGCGCACCGAGGGCCTCGCCGAGCGCGAGCGCGGCCTGCCCTTCACGGGCGACCACATCTACGCGGTCTGTCGCGCCCTCAAGCGCCAGCAGCTCCGCACCGGCGAGAAGCGCTTCGGACCCGGCGACATCGACCGCGCCCTCCAGCGCAAGACCCGGGCCCAGGTGGTCCTCAGCCCCGCCGAGGAGCGCGTCGTGGCGATCCACGAGGCCGGCCACGCGCTGCTGGCGATGCTCGTCGAGCACGCGACCCCGCCCGAGCGCATCTCGATCGCCGCCGACCTCGAGGGCGCCCTCGGCTACGTCCTGCGCGCCGCCCGGGCCCGCCCCTACGCGATCACCAGCGCCGACATGCGCGCCGACATCTGCGTCGGCCTCGGGGGCCTGTGCGCCGAGCGACTGGTGCTCGCCGAGGTCTCGATCGGCGCGCACACCGACCTGCAGCAGGTCAACCGCATCGCCCGCGCGATGGTCGAGGAGTACGGCATGGGCGCGAGCACCGGCGTGATGGTTCGCCTCGACGAGCCGCAGCAGCGCGGCGAGCCCGGGGCCTCCGAGCGCCGACGCGAGCGCATCGAGGCCGAGGTCGCCGAGATCCTCGAGCGCGAGCAGAGCCGGGCCAGCGCGCTGTTGGCCGCCAATCGCGCGCTGCTCGACTCGCTGGTCGAGACCCTGCTGGTCCGCAAAGTGCTCGACCGCGCCGAGCTGCGCGCGATGACCGAGGGAGGAGCCCATGGCTGAAGTCACGATCCGTCTGCGCCACAACCCCCGCACCGGCGAGCGCGAGGTGGTCATCCACTACGAGTCGGACAGCGACCTGCTGCCCCACGAGCACGAGCGCGACCACCGGGCGCTCGCGGAGGCGCTGCTCGGTCAGCCCCTCGGCGAGCTGCTCGGCGGCGTCGAGGTCGACCGCGTGATCGTCGAGCGCGCGCCGAAGCCCGCCGACGCGGTCGCCGACGAGTCGGCCCCGAAGGCGCAGCGCGAGCGGAGCTAGGACCCGGTGCTCGTCGGCCTACAGCTCGCCGGCACGCCGGCCGACGGCGCCGCGCTGGCGGTGCTGGTCGAGGCCGCCCCGCGCCTCGCCGAGGCGGCCTGGTCGGTGGCGCTCGAGCACGACGGGCCCGGCAGCGTGCTGCTGTCCGAGGCGATCTCCGGCACGTGGATCGAGCCGCTGCAGCGCCGCGGCCTCGCGCTGGTCACGGTCGCCGAGGTCGATGACTCATTGTTGATCTCTCCGCTGATCGGCGAAGCACGGCTGTGGAGGGCCTGGCGCCGGCGCAGCGCCCCGCGCCTGCTCGAGGCCCTGCGGCCGCTGCGACTGCCCGGCGAACCATTGGTCGACGAGGCGCTGTTCGTGACGCGACCCGACTCGCCCGCCCCGCGCCTGCTGCTCGAGCGCCTGCTGCTGCTCGAGCGGGGCGACGCGCAGGTGTGTCACTTCGTCACCGAGTCCGGCGCGCCGCGCTTCGCCGTCAAGGTCCCCAGGCCGCCGCTGTACCTGCTGATGGCCGCGCGCGACGGCGATGGCGAGGTCGACGTGTACGCGCGCAGCGGCGGGCCGCTGTGGGTCGCGTGGTCCTACGCGCACCCGCTGGCCGGGCGCGCCGAGGCGGCCTTGACCCGCGCGGGCCAGCAGGCGCTGGTCGACCGCGACGGCGCCTGGCTGCGCACCGGCCCGGAGTGGCGCCTGCGCGGCATCCACGACGCGATCGATCCGGAGTTCACGGCGGGACAGGTCGAGCTGCGCCCCGCCGCCCCCGACCTGCGGTTTCGCGTGCGCCTGCGCCTCGCGCCCGGGCCGATCTCCGACCCCGACCTGTGGCTGCTCGGCCCGGACCAGCTGCTCGACCTCGAGCCCTTGATTGAAGCCAGCACCAGCGACGAGCTCGGCCGCCTGACCGTCGCGCGGCTCACCGGCGCCGAGGGCACGGTCTACCTGCTGCGCGAGCGCGTGCGGCCCGGGGCGACGCGCATGGCCGTGCGCGTGAGCGACACCCTCGGCCTCGCCGGCCACGCCAAGGTCGCGGGCGCCGACAACCTGTACATCCCGGTCGGCCGCAAGCTGGTGCCGCTGCTGCGCCGCGACGACCTGCGCGCGCTGCTCGGCCTCGATCGCGCGCACACCGTGGTGATCTCCGAGGACCGCGACGGCCCGCGGGTGATCACGATCGCCGAGGTCGACGAGGCCCCGCTGCAGCGCTGGATCGACTACGTGGCGACCGACCGCCGCCTCGAGCTCGACCGCCTGCTCGAGCGCAGCGTCTTCGAGTTCCCGGAGGTCTCGATCGCCTGGCCCGAGGTCCACCGGCCCGCGCCCGAGCGACCCCCGCGCGAGGCCCGTGGCCCGCGCGCACAGGCCCGCGCGCCGGCCCGCGCCGCACCGGCCACGACGCCCGAGCCGGTCACCGATAGCGAGCTCGCGGCCCAGCTCCGCGCCCATCGCGAGCGCGCGCGCGCGCTCGAGCGCCGCGTGATCGTCGGCGGCTGCGACGAGGTCGAGGTCTGGCGCGAGCTCGGCGAGATCAAGGCGACCCTCGACGAGTCCGACGAGGCCGCCGACTGCTTCGAGCTCGCCCTCCTGCACGCCGGCCCGCCGCACCCGCCCGAGCTCGCCGCGCGCCTGCTCGCGGCGACGCGCGCCCCACCGACGATCAGCGACGACCTGCTGACCGAGCTGGTGCTCGCCGACCGGCGCACACCGATCGAGTCGAGCCGGCTCGGCGCGCTGCTCGTCGCCCGCCTGAGCGCCGGTCACCCGCCGCCCGACGAGGTCATGCAGCTGGCCCTGCCGATCTTCGCCGACCCGCGCCTGCCGGTGCCGCGCCGCCTCGCGTGGACCGTGCTGGCCGCCTGGCACCACCACGCGCGCGACCGCCTCGGCGTCACGCGGGCCCGTGAGGCCCTGCTCGGCGGGATCAACGAGCGCGGGCTCAGCGAGCTCCACGACCTGCCCCGCTTCGTCCGACACGCCCTGGTCCGCGAGGGCGAGGACCCCGACCACGCCGACGATGGCCACGCGCCTGGCAGCGCCGACCGCCTGCAGCAGGGCCAATTGCTCGCGCTGGATTCCCTGTGGCACACGGCCGAGCTCGCCGGCCTCCCCGAGCTCGACGCCCGCAGCAACTTCCTCCGCCTGATCTTCGCCGTCGGCTTCGCGCGGCTCGGCGCCCGCGGCCTCGCCCTCGAGCTCGGCGCACCGATCGAGCTCGAGCTCGACGTGCACGAGCCCTGCAACCGCGCCCTGTTTCGCCTCTACATGGCCCGCCTGGCCCACGAGGCCTCGGGCGGCAACGCCGAGGCCTGGGCCGCCGAGGTCGCGCGCAGCATCGAGGCCGTGCGCGACCCGAAGCAGCGCCAGGCCGTGCAGTGGCTGCAGCGGCGCTCGCTGTGGCTGCGCCTCGACGAGGACGCCGCCACCGTCGACGCCGCGGCCCGCCTCGCGCTCCCGCCCGGGCTCGAGAGCGCCGACCTGGCCGAGCACCTCGCGCGCGAGCTGAGCCCCGGCAGCGGCCACTACGACTACGAGGTCGCCGCGCTCGTCGACCTGTGCGTCGGCCGGGCGCTCGCCAGCGGCAGCGACGCGGTCGTCGCGGAGGTGCTGGCCAGCGCCGAGCCCGGCCTCAAGGGCCTCACGATCCTCAGCCACCGCGCCGAGGCGATCGCCGCGTGCATCCACGGCGCCGCCTGCCTCGGCGACGACCTGATGCTCGGCCGCCTGCTCGACGCCCTCCTGGCGATCGCCCGCGACCCGAAGCTCGGCTCGGCCCAGGAGCTGACGCAGGCGACCATGCGCGGCCTCGTGGCCCTGCGCCGCTTCGGCGGGGTCGAGCCGGCGCGCGCCCTGCTCGAGGCGCTCGCGGGCGTGCAGGCGCGGACCTCGGGCGACCGCATCCGCCTGCTGTCGACGGTCGCCAGCGGCTTCGTGCAGCTCGGCGAGGAGCGCAGCGCCGACGCGCTGCTCGAGCAGCTGGTCGGCCTCGTGCTCGGCGGCACCCTCGACTACGTCAACCGCGCGCAGGCCGGCCTCGCGGTCGCCGGGGCGCTGCGCCACTGGCCGAACGTCGCCCGCGTCGAGCGCTTCCGTCGCTTCATCGGCGAGCTCGACGTCTTCCGCGACACCTTCACGGCGAGCCGCTGGTTCGACACCCATCGCATCCTGATGTTGGAGGCGATCGTCGACAGCCTGGCCGACAGCCGCACCCGCCACAGCGACCGCGTGCAGGGCTTCCTCGATCACGAGGAGCACGCCCTGCGCCGGCGGATCGTCACCGACTGGAGCGCCCTATGTGGACGTTAGAGCAGCTTGAGCCCGAGATCGACGACATCCGCGCGCGCGTGTTGCAGCACCGGCGCGGCCTCAAGGAGTACTTCGTCGCCCGCGACGAGGAGATCGACCTGGCGATCCTGTGCGCGGTCGCCCAGGAGCCGCTGCTGCTGGTCGGCCCGCCGGGCAC
>Ga0075152_10000456_pt1 | contig 30951 bp, 32 predicted proteins | sample JI61114C2DNA_FD_70964 | JGI IMG/M metagenome (GOLD analysis project Ga0075152, IMG submission 70964) | Wastewater effluent complex algal communities from Wisconsin, to seasonally profile nutrient transformation and Carbon sequestration -... | ecosystem: Engineered > WWTP > Effluent > Algae...
CTGCTGTTGCTGTAGCTGTATTCCAGCGCCTCCATACCGCCCATCTTCTGCGCATCCTCCGTCTCTTCTTTCCTTACGGAGTCCATCACGTCGTCGAACGTGATGCGGCCTACCAGGCGCAGGCGGTCGTCCACGACGGGCATCACCGCGAGGTTGTACTTCTCCATCAACCGCGCCACCTCTTCCACGTCCGTATCGGCTTTCACGGCCACCGTATCCGGATCGTAGAGTTCCTTCACCGGTGTGCGCAGGCTTTCGGTGATCAGCTTCTTCAACGGGATGGCGCCTACCAGTTTCCCGTGGTCGTCCACCACATGGACCTGGTAAACGTTCTCGATGTCCTCGCCGTGCTTGCGCAGTTCACGGACGCAATCGAGCATGCTGGCCGATACGTTCACCTTCACCAGCTCTTTCGCCATCAGGCCGCCAGCCGTGTTCTCGGCATAGCTGAGCAGCTCGGTGATCTCGTCCTTCAGCGCACCATCATCGAGGTTCGCGAGGACTTCCTGCTGCATGGCATCAGGCAGCTCCGCGATCACATCCGCCGCATCGTCCGAGTCCAATCGCTCGATCACCTCCTCGGCGATCTCCTCGGCGCTCAACGTTCCGAGCAGCGCGTCACGTCTGTCCTCCGGCAGTTCGGTGATCACCTCAGCGGCGGTCTCCGCCTCCAACAGGTCGAAAATGTACCGCGCTTCGTCCAGATCGACACGGTCGAGCACCAGCGCTATGTCCGCCGGGTGCAGCTCGCTCACCTCCGCCAAGAGGGCGTCGTTGTGCTGGAGCCGCACCAGTTCCTGGATGCGTGCCAAGCTGCTATCGCTGAGTTCGAAGGACACGGTCGATCGGATGATGAGCGGATCGGATGATCGGAAGATGGAGGGAGCGCGAAACTACGGCGCTTCGCAGGCCTGTGTGAGCGCGATGAAATCCGCCACGGACAGCTGCTCCGCGCGGAGTTTCGCGTAGCGTTCGGGAACACCCTTCGCCAGCGGCGCGAAGTTCTTCAACGCGTTGCCCAGCATCTTGCGGCGCTGGTTGAATGCCGTCTTCACCACTTGGTAGAGCAAGGCCTCATCGCAATCCAATTCCAGCACGTTGTTCCTGCGCAGTCGGATCACCGCGCTCCTGACTTTCGGCGGCGGGATGAACGACTCAGGCTCCACGATGAAGAGCATGTCGCAATCGTACCACGCCTGTGTGAGCACGCTGGTGATGCCGTAGGTCTTGCTGCCAGGACCCGCGCAAATGCGGTCCGCGACCTCCTTCTGGAACATGCCAACCATCTCGGTGACTCGCTGCCGGTCATCGAGCACCTTGAAGACGATCTGTGTGCTGATGTTGTAGGGGAAGTTGCCGATCACGGCCAGCTTGCCGTCGGTGATGCGCGCGAGGTCAGCGTGGAGGAAATCGCGCTCCAGCACGCGCAGGTCAGGGTAGGCTTGGGCCAAGTGCGCCACGCTTTCGCGGTCCACTTCGAAGCAGGTGAGCTCGTACTTGCCGAGCGCCAGCAAGTACTTCGTGAGCGCGCCCGTTCCCGGCCCCACTTCGATCAGGTGCGAATAGCCGCCATGACCGGTCAAGCTCTGAGCGATACGCTCTGCCGTGCCCTCCTCTTTCAAGAAGTGCTGGCCGAGGTGCTTTTTGGCGCGGACGTACATTGCTGAGAGACCGGAATTACAGATCGCTTCGCGGCCAAAGCTCAGCTCGCGATGACGAAAATGAGAGGAAGGCGGCTGGCGCTGTAAGCGCCAGCCGCCTTCCGACAAAGAACGTCACTGCGAGGCGGCTCTGCGCCGAAGCAGTCTGTAATTCTCCGAAGAATACCACCGATATCACGCGGTATGCACCACCTCCAGCAACGTTCGGAACGCGACGAACTTGCCGCCATAGTGCTTTTGTGTTTCGGCCTGCAGGCGCGGTGCATGTTCGGTCTTGTAGCGCTCATACGTGGCCATGTCGGCGGCGGTGTATTGGATCGCGTACGTCAGCCCGCCATCCTCTTCCGCGAGCACGCGACAGATCCGGTTGTCCAGGAACATGCCCGTGGCCATCACGTCCGGGATGTGGACGGTCTTCATCCAATGCAGCCATTCCGTGGCCACATCGGCGTCCACGTTGATGGTGACGTTGTAGACGATCATTGCGGGCCGTTCAGGAATTTCTGCTCTGGCGTGTCCAATTCGTCGTGGTCGCCACGCAAGCGGCGGAACCGGTCACGCGCTTCCGGTACGAAGATGCTGCCACCCTGCTCGAAGAGGAGCTTTTCGTAATAGCTCTTCGCCTTCTCCTTGTCGTTCAACTTGTCCTCGTAAACCTTGCCCAAGTCCAGCAGCGCATTGTCCACGAGGATGTCATTCGGATACAGTTCCAGCACCTTTTCAAGGAAGGTCGAGGCGGTGTCGTACTGGTGGCGAGCGTAGGCCACGCGGAAGCGCTCATAGAGGATGTCGTCGCCCAAGCTGTTCAGTGGGAAGTCGATATTGAGGCTGTCCAAGGTCATCAGCGCCTCATCATAGCGGTGCTGGTACATGAGCAGTTGCGCGCGGGAGAATTGGGTGAGGGGTGAGCGAAGGCTGTCATCGCCGATGTTGTCGGTGATGAGCAGCGAAAGCTCCATCGCATCATTGGCGATGAGCTTGCTCGTGCTCGCTTTCAGCACGTCGAGCTGCCCTTTGGCCCATAGGAAGTCACCTGCGAAGTAGCTCACTTTGGCATTGCGCAAGCGCGCCTCGTGCCCGAGGATGTCGTTCTTGTAGTCGAGGTCCACCTGGGAATACAGCAGTGAGGCGTCCCAGATGTTGGCGTCCAGCATGTGGATGTCCCCCAGGTCCAGTTTCAGTTGGGCCTGCATCTTCGGATCGATACCGCCCGCATTCACCGCTTCATCCAACAGGATGACGGCACCCACGCGATCGTTCAGGTAGTAGGCCTTCACCCGCGCCAGGCCACGCAGCAATTCCGCCGTGTTCTGTGAGCGGCCAAGCTCGGTCAATGTGGAGGTGTACTGGTTGGCGAGCTCATCGAGTTCAGCGCGCGGCGGCTCGGCCTGCTCGGTCACGCGCGCGTCCATCGCACGGACCATGCCCATGCGTGCTTTCACATAGTTCGCGTTCTGCTTTCCCAGTTCGACGACGTACTGGTAGCATTTCGTCGCCGTGTTCCATTCCTTGTTCGTGACGGCGATGTCCGCGAGTTCCATCAGCCGCTGGCCACCTTCATTGAAACGCTTGTCCATGGCCTTGCTCTGCACGAAGGCCCCCGTGAGGTCCTTCTGCTGCAGGTACTGCCAGATCAGCATCTCTTGGAAGATCGTGTTGTCCGGATCCTTCTGGGAGCGGCGCAGAAGCTCGGTGCGGAGCATTTCCGTCCGCTCATCGGTCTTCGTGAAATCGATGTAGCGCGCCAAGCCGTTCTGCACGGTCTGCAGGTAGCTGGGATTGGTAGTGAGCAGGTCCATGTACGTGGTGGTCATGGCGTGCAGGTCGCCTTTGGCCGCGTACAACTGCGCGATCTCGTAGTCGAATGACCAGCCGACCTCCTTGATGGTCTTCTTGCCACGTTCATAGACCTGCAGCGCGCGGTCGTTCTCATCGGCCTTCTGGAACGCGTTGGCGAGGGAGCGCACCGAATTCACCTCCGGTTTCAGGCCCTTCATCGCCTTGTTGAAGTGTTCTTCCGCTTTCGCGGTATCGCCCTGGAAGCGGGCTGCAATGCCCATGTCCACCAGGTAACGCGGTTCATTCTGCCGCTTCTGCTGGTCCTTGGCGAGCTTGGCGGCCGCCTCGTATTCCTTCAGCGCTACGCGGCACTTGAAGAGCGGCTCGTAGTTGTTCGCGGACGGTTGCTCCTTGTAGAGCTTGTCGTAGTACAGCGCCGCGCGTTCGTAGTCGCCTTGTTGGAAATATTGCGCCGCGAGCTGTTCGTCCGTGCCTTGCGCGGAAGCACACAGGCGCAGGCACAGGAGCAGGGGCAACAGCAGATACCGGCTCATCGTTCCAGGAGGGGGGCGTGCGTGAGCAATGAATCCACCATACTGCCGTAGCGGGCGTCGTCGCGTTTGACGCTCGCTACGCTGGCCGCGACCACATCCGCGTTCCGACGGGTCTTGGCGAGCGCGAGACGTTCATCACTTATGTACTTGACCTCCACTTCCGGCTCCAGTAGTCCTTTGTGCACATCGCTGCGCAGGTCCACGAGCTGTGCGCGTGCGGTCATCAGTTCCTCCAGGACGGTGGTGTGGTCCCGTTTTGCCCGGCCCATGCTCTTGGTCATCGTGCGGTGGTAGTTGCCCAACAACAGGGCCTCGTCTTTCGGCAAGGTGTCGCGCATCCGCGCCAGGAGCACGTCCTTTCTCGACGCGTACAACGAGTCGATGCGCGCGACCGCGGCCATGTCCAGCGCGTTCATGCCCTTGATCAAGCTGTCGGTGACGAGCAAGAGGCTGTCCACGGTGGCGAGGTTGCGCGTATCGGCGGAACGCCTGCACGCGCTGTGCGCGCAGAGCAGGAACGCTGCCAGTGCCAACAACGGTATACGTGTGCTCATTTGCGGATCATGTCGAAACCCGTGTACGCCTGGAGCGCCTTCGGGATCCGGATGCCTTCCGGTGTCTGGTTGTTCTCCATCAGCGCCGCCACGATGCGTGCCAAGGCCAGTGCGCTGCCGTTCAACGTGTGCAGCAGGCGCGTCTTCTTTTCCTCGGTCTTGTAGCGGAGCTTGAGGCGGTTGCTCTGGAAGGTCTCGAAGCAACTGATGGAGCTCACCTCCAGCCAGCGCTTCTGGGCACCGGCCCACACCTCCATGTCGTAGGTCATCGCGCTGGCGAAACCCATGTCGCCGCCACAGAGCAGCAGTTGCCGGTAGGGGAGTTCCAGGTCGCGTAGCAAGCCCTTCACATGTTCCACCATGTCCTCCAGTGCCGCGTAGCTGTTCTCCGGCTTTTCGATGCGCACGATCTCCACCTTGTCGAACTGGTGTACGCGGTTCAAACCGCGTACATGCGCACCGTAGCTGCCGGCCTCGCGGCGGAAGCAAGGCGTATAACCCACGTTCTTGATCGGCAATCGGTCCGTGTCGATGATCTCGTCGCGGTAGAGGTTGGTGATGGGAACCTCTGCGGTCGGTATCAAATAGAGCCCGTCCACCGTGGCGTGGTACATCTGGCCCTCCTTGTCGGGCAGCTGTCCTGTGGCGAAGGCGCTGTCCGCGTTGACCATGTGTGGCGGGATGATCTCACGATACCCTGCCGCGATGGCTCGATCGAGGAAGAAGCTGATGAGGGAGCGTTGGAGCTTGGCCCCTTGGCCGCTGTAAACGGGAAACCCAGCACCCGTCACCTTCACCCCGAGGTCCATGTGCAGCAGGCCGTACTCCTCACCGAGCTCCCAGTGGGGCTTGGCGGTATCGGGCAACGAAGGCATCGGGCCTTCCTGCATCACGGTCACATTGTCCTCCGGTGTTTTTCCCGGCGGCACTTTGGCGTTGGGCGCGTTGGGGATCAGGCACAGCTGATCGCGCAAGGCGGATTCCGTGCTGTTGAGCTCGTCCTGCAAGCGGGCGATCTCGGCTTTCAGGTCGGTGGTCTTCGCGCGGGCGGTCTCGGCCTCCGCCTTCTGGCCGCTCTTCATCAGATCACCGATGGAACGGCTGAGGGTGTTCAACTCGGCCTGTTGCGCGTCCAGCGCGTTCTGCGTGGTGCGCCGTGCGCCGTCCAGTTCAACCGCTTTGGCCACCAACGCCTCGGCGTCGATGTTCCGCTTCTTCAGGCGTGTGGTCGCTTCTTCGCGCAGTTCGCGCAGGTAGGTCAATTCCAGCATGGATCGGTTCGTTCCTTTCGCCCGTTGGCGGGCGGCGCGCGCCTTCGGTGGGCAGGTGCGAAGGTAGGCGGGGCGTTCAGGGGAGCCACAACCGGCTAACAGGCTTTATCAGTTCACTGAGGCAGGGGCGGTTGGTGTCGAACAGGGTAGCCGCTATATTGGTCCCAGATCATTACCGATGCGCCGATCCTACGCCTTGTTCTTGTCAGTCAGCGTCGCTCTTGGGGAAGCGCACGCACAAACCCTCGACCAGGGCAATATGACCCCGATCGTCGGGAATGAAGTCGTATACAGGTACTGCTCCTACCAGGACCCCGGACCCAGCGGTGCAGGCCAGACGTGGGACTTCTCCACCGCGGTGACGGCCGAAACGCACTCCGTTCTGTTCACCACTCCCGGTTCCACTCCGAACGGGGGCGACTTTCCGGGGGCCACCTATGCGACGGAGTACGATGCGCCCAGCGATATCTACGGGTATGTGGAGGTCAATGCTGCGGGCGGCTTCGGTCTTGGCAGCGACCTGGGCGTGTTTGGTAACACGCACTTCAGCGATACGAAGCAGGACCTGAAGTTCCCTTTGTCCTTCGGGGATTCATGGAGCGATACCTTCTTCGGCGACCTCGTCTCGATAGGGTCCACCGGCACGGTGGAGGGCACGATCAGCGGTGAGGCCGATGGATACGGTACGCTCATCCTGCCGTGGGGGACGATCGCGAACGTTCTGCGCGTGCATCTGCAGACGACCACCTTGCAGACTGTCCTGACGCCACCTCCCGGGGGTACGAACACGGTGAACGAGAGCGCCTATTACTTCTACAAACCGGGTATTCAAACCCAGCTGGCCAATACCTCCGTCGCCAACACCTCTTCGTTCATCTACTTGGACCAGGGGTCGGTCGGCTTCCCGGGATCCATCGAGCAGGCCATCGGTATCAGCGTCGCACCGAACCCGGCCGAGCACGAGATCTCCTTTTTCTTCGGTGCGGAAGGCCATGTTCGCGCCGGTATCATCAATGCGTTAGGCCAAGAGGTCAGGACCGCGGATCTGGGTTTCCGCGCGCCCGGCATCCACCGCCATGTGATCGGACTCGATGGGCTGTCCTCAGGCCACTATCTGCTGCGCGTGATCTCCGACGACGGACAGCGGGGCTCCCGGCCTTTCATGGTGCAGCGCTGAGCAGGGTTGCCGATCGTCCAGCGTGGGCGGCAATGCATCGAAGAGTACATGCGGGAGGAAAGAGGTTGGTCCACATCGGTTTGACCGGTCCGGGTGCTACAACCCCAAGGCCACCAGTGCCGCTCGCAGTTTCACGCGGTCTGTCCAGTCCTCCAGAAGGAACTGCCGCCGGGCGGTCAGATCGATGATCAGGCCCTCCTCTTCGGCCAAGCAGAATACGTGCGCGGCCTTATCCAAGTAGATGAACCCGATGTGCGACAGACCGGGCAAGGCTGAATGGACGTGCTTGATCGGACGCCGCGTTCCGAGCTTCTCGTTCAGGCCTGCCAGTTCGGATGGGCCGATAGAGACGGATTCGGCTCCTTGGTGCCGCAGTTGCCAACCGGTTTTTTCCGCAAGTGATGTAGTGTACCCGGCTTGCGGGATGGATCTGAAAACACGCACGCTATCGATGAGCTGTGCCGTTGCCGTCAACGCCCCTATGACGAACAGTAGCACCGTGATCGATCGGCCCATGGCACCGGTCACGGTTGCATGGCCTCCTTCACCAGGATCACGAACACCGGGAAGTGATCACTGAAGCCACCGGTGAAATTGTCGCCGACGTATATCCGCATCGGATAGCCTTTGAAGTTGCCGTCCTGCTGGGTCAAGTAGGATTCGTTGAAGACGCGCGTTCCATAGTAGTGGTAGCCACCATGGCTGCCCGTGGTCAATGCGGGAGAAAGGAGCATCTGGTCGAAGAGGTTCCAGGAATCGCTCCACGCGAGCGAGCCCACACCCTTCTCGTAGAGCGGGTACATCGGGTTGAAGAACTTGCCGGCGCTCACCTGCGCCTTGTCTTCGGTAGTGCCGAACATCTTGCGCACGCTCGGGTCCACCGGGTCGTCGTTCAGGTCGCCCATGTAGATGATGCGCGCGCTGGCGTTCAAGGCCAGCAGCGAGTCCACGATGTGGCGGCCCAATCGCGCGGCGAGGAAACGCTTGGGTTGGCTCCGTTTCTCGCCACCGCGGCGGCTGGGCCAGTGCGCCATGATGAAGCTCATCGTGTCCCCTTCGAGCACACCGGTCACCACCAGTTGTTCGCGTGTTCGGAATGTGGTGTCCTGCGGGTCGTTGAGCGGATAGGTGTCGTGATGGATATACGTGAAGCGTTTCGGGTCGTACAGGAAAGCGCAATCAACACCTCGGCGATCCGGGCCGTCGTGGTGAACGATGCGGTAACCGCGCTTCGCGATCGGTGCCGTTTTGACCAGGTCTTGCAGCACGGTGCCGTTCTCGATCTCGCATAGCCCGATGCACGCCAAACCGTCAGGGTGAAGGTTCTGGGCCATTTCGCCGATCACACGTGCCAGATGTTCCTGCTTCGTCCGGTAGCGCGCGCCGCTCCATTGCTTGGGTGCGGAAGGCAACCACTCCGCGTCATCCGTGTCCGGCGAATCGATGGTGTCGTAAAGGTTCTCCACATTGTACCAGCCTATGCAGGTCGGGGCCAGGCGCTTGTCGGTCTGGGTGAACGCTGCGTGGGTGAGGGCCAGGAACGTCGTAGAGAGTAGCAGGAAGCGCATGAGCAGGTGTGGCAAGCCGCGAAAGTAGTGGCCTGCCGCCGCAGGCGAAGATGGTGCCACTGCGGCAGATGGCGTTCCTTTGCTTCGCTCCATGTACTTCAGATCCCTCTTGGTGGCGCTGGCCGCGTTGCCGCTTCTCTCTTCCGCCCAGACCGGGCGTATCCGCGTCTACTTCAACCAGGACACCGACCCGGCGGTGAGCAGCGGCACGCTCGCGATCAGCCTCCACAATGCGATGGATGATACCATCGAGGCCTACATCGACGCCGCGCAGTACACCATCGATGTGGCGGTCTACAACGCGAACGACTACAGCATCATCGACGCGCTGAACGATGCCGAGGACCGTGGAGTGCGGGTGCGGTACATCACGGAGGGAACGAACAGCAATACAGCCCTCGATAATCTCTCGGCCACCATACCTGTGCTCTTCAGGACCGATGGGGAAGGCAGCGGCATGCACCACAAGTTCATGAGCATCGATGCGGACCATTCGGATATCGCCTGGCTCTGGACCGGCAGCGCGAACTGGACGCAGAACGGCCTGTTCGATGACTACAACAACATGGTCTTCATCCAGGACCAGGCGCTTGCCCTCGCGTACCGGACCGAGTTCGAGGAGATGTGGGGCAGCACGGGTTCCCAACCCGATGTCACGAACAGCAAGTTCGGCGCGGACAAGTCCGACAACACGCCGCACAGTTTCAACGTGGACGGTGTGGCGATCGAGTGCTATTTCTCACCGAGCGATGGTACAACATCGCGCATCGTGAACGCGATAAATGAGGCGGACCAGAGCGTGCGCGCGGCGCTGTTCGCCTTTACCAACGAGGATATCGGAAGCGCATTGCTCGATGCGCACCAGCGGCCCGGGACCATCGTGCAGATCGATCTGGAGAACGCGATCTATCCGGGCACCGAAGGCTGGTACTTGGAGAGCAACGGCGTGGACGTTGCAACGCACAATACGGATGATGTGCAGCTCCACCACAAGTACGCCATCATCGACGAAGGCAGCACGGACGATCCGCTGGTGATCACCGGCAGCCACAACTGGTCGTGGTATGCCGAGACGATCAACGACGAGAACACGCTCATCATCCATGACGCCACCGTGGCGAACCTCTACTACCAGGAGTGGCACGCACGGCGGAACGATGTGGTCGGGGTGGCGGCCCAGGGTATCGCGGCGGAACCGGCGATCTGGCCACAGCCCGCGCGCGACGCACTGAACGTCCGCTTGCCGGAAGGGATGCATGGCGCCCGGCTCAGGCTGATCGATGCGTCCGGACGCGAAGTGCCCATCGCGACGGGTTTCGGTCCGCTGAGGACCATCGATCTGTCGCGCTGCGCTGAGGGACTGTACGCGCTGTTGTACGAGAACGGCGTCCAACGGAGCGTGCGCACCTTGGTGGTAGCCCGCTGAGCGGCTCTCCTACTTGGCGAAATACAGCGGGTAGCGCTCGTTGTAGCGGCGCATGAAGCGGAAGATCGTTTCATCCCGGTTGCGCTCACGCTTCGGCAAAGCCTCGAATTCCGCCAGCAGCACCGGATCGCGTTGGATCGCCAAGTAGATGCCGCCGCTGTTCACCGGCAGGAAAGTGCCGGTCTCCATATCGAGCAAACGTTGCTCCTGGACGGTGGTGCTCGTGCCACCGACGCCGAAGACGGGGTCGTAGTAGCCCCAGTTCCGGTAAGTGTTGTCGAAGATGATGTGGGCCACGGAGCCCATCAGTCCGATGCGGTTGAAGCCGTCCCCGATGCGTACGTACACCACATCGCGGTTGCAGAAGCCCCATGTTCGGTCCAGGTTGATGCGTTGCTTGGTGCCCGTGCTGTCCAGGTAGAACAGCTTGCCGTTGCTCTGGCGAAGGTCCCCCGCCGGTTTGCCCTGGTCGTTCAACAGGTCGTTCAGCGCGACGCTCGGCCGGTTCGCTCGGAAGTCCTCGAAACCGAAGTAGACGCCTTCCCGGAAGTCGAAGCCGCCGTCGTACAGGGTGCGTGTGGTGTCCCGCGCTTTGTAGTCCAGCGAGTCCCATTGCCCGGAACAGCTGACGGCCACCAGCGTGGCCAGTGCGCAGAACACCGGTCGGTTCATGCCACGGACCGGATCATATCCATCACTTCGTCCGGCGCTTGCGCATGCACCCAATGCCCGGCGAAATCGATCGTTTCGATGCGGCTGTTCGGGAATTGTTCCTTCAATGCGGGGATGTCTTCGCGCGTGATGTAATCGCTCTGCCCGCCGCGGATGAACAGCGATGGCACGCGGATCGTTTCGGCAGGGGCAGCTGCCAGGATGTCGTTGATGTCGCGCGCGATCACGGGGACGTTGAAACGCCAAGCCAATCGTTCCGGCGTTTCCCAGTAGAGGCTTTTCAGGAGGAATTGTTGCACGCCGGGTTCCGGCACATAGCCCGCCAAGTGCTGCTCCACTTCCTTGCGCGTGGTCTTGTTCGCGAGGTCGCTGGTCATGAGCGCTTCGATGATGGGTGCTTGGTTGCGCAGCGGGTACTCGCGCGGACCCATGTCCACGCAGACGAGGTGCTTCACCAGTTCGGGCCAGCGGTGCGCGAACCACATCGCCGTCTTTCCGCCCATGCTGTGCCCAACCAGCACGATATCACGCAAGCCAAGACCTGTCACCAGGGCGTGCACATCCTCGGCCATCAGCGGATAGGTCACCCGGTCCGTGTGCGGCGAGCGGCCATGGTCGCGCTGGTCTGCCAGCGTCACGTCATAGGCTTCCGCCAGTTCCTTGCCGATACTGCCCCAATTGTCGCTGCTGCCGAAGAGGCCATGCAGGATCACGATCGGCTGACCTGAACCCGCTCGGCGGTGGAAGAGATCGACGCTCATCGTAATTCCCGCAAGTACAGCCCCACCGTATTCTCCATTCCGTACAGCAGCGCATCGCACACCAGCGCATGCCCGATGCTCACTTCCAGCAGGCCGGGTACGTTCGCTTTGAAGAAGGCCAGGTTGTGCAGGTCCAGGTCATGTCCCGCATTGAGCCCGAGGCCGAGTTCGTTCGCTTTTTGAGCGGCCAGCGTGAACGGCGCTACGGCCGCCGATCGGTCCTGGTGATAGTTCGCGGCGTAAGGCTCGGTGTACAGCTCGATGCGGTCGGTGCCCGTGTCGGCCGCGTGGGCGATCAGTTCCAAGTCCGTGCCCATGAACAGGCTGGTGCGGATGCCGGCCTGCATGAACCGGTCGAGGACTTCGCGCAGCATCGCCTTGTTGGCCTTGGTGTCCCAGCCGGCATTACTGGTGAGAACGCCCGGCGGGTCCGGCACCAGTGTCACTTGGGCGGGCCGAACCTCCAGCACCAGGGCGATGAAGTCATCACCGGGGTAGCCCTCGATGTTGAACTCCGTGGTAACGACCTTCTTCAGCGCGTATACATCGCTGCGGCGGATGTGCCGCTCATCGGGCCGGGGATGAACGGTGATGCCGTGGGCGCCGTACCGTTCGATGGCTTGCGCCCACCGCACCACGTCCGGATTATCCGCTCCCCGCGCGTTGCGCAAGGTGGCCAGTTTGTTCACGTTAACGCTCAGGCGTGGCATCTTTCCCGATCCGTATAGCTTCGTCGCCGCCAAAAGTAGCGGCGATGGACCGCGAGCCCCGGCACGTTGTTCGCTCCTATCCTCTTCCCCGACAAGCCGGGATGAACCACATGCGCGCATCCGACCTGATATCCGCCGACATCGTTCCCCTGAAGCCCACTGATCCGGTGAGCTTGGCGCTGGACCGCATGGAGGAGTTCAAGCTGGGCCACTTGCCGGTGGTGGAGAACGGCCATCTCGTTGGACTGGTCAAGGATTCGGACCTCACCGAGGGCAGCCATGCGCGCGGTGCCGTGAGTGACGTGATGGAGCGTGTGGAACTGCCGTATGTGCGCGAGCTGCAGCACATCTATGACGTGATGAAGCTCTTCGTTGAACGCGGGCTTTCCGTGGTTCCCGTGCTGGACATGAACGGGCGCTACCTCGGGGCGGTTGACGAACACGTGGCCCTGCGCCGCCTCAGTGAGGTGACGAATGTGCGTGAACCCGGCAGCATCCTCGTGCTGGAAATGAACGCGATCGATTACAGCCTGCAAGAGATCGCGCGCATCGTGGAAGGCAATGACGGCAAGGTGCTCAGCGTCTACTGCCATCCGTTGCCGGACAGCACCCGTACGGAGGTCACCCTGAAGATCAACAGGGAGGATATCAGCGACATCCTGCAGACCTTCGAGCGTTATGAGTACAATGTGAAGACCACCTACCAAGGTTCTCGCTTCCATGAGAACCTGCTCGGGCGCTATGACGAGCTGATGCGCTTGATCAACCTGTGACCGGTCGGCCACTTCCGACGGGTTCAACACCATGCGCGCCGCCCGTGGCCTGCTCCTTCTCCTTCTCCTGAGCGCCGCCATCAACGCGTTGCCACAACAGGACAGCGCCTATACCGGGCCGTTCGCCATCAGGGGTGTTGTAGTGGAGGGCAACAGGACCACCAAGGAGCGTGTGATCCTGCGTGAGCTGACCCTGCAGGAGGGCGATACCGTGCGCACATCCGAGCAGCTCTACTACCTGATCGAACGCAGCCGCCAGAACATCTACAACATGGGGCTCTTCAATAGTGTACGCATCGTGCCCCTGTACCTCACGGACTCCGAGGTGTTCCTGACGATAACCGTGACCGAGCGCTGGTTCTATTGGCCAACGCCCATTTTCAAGTACAGCGACCCGAACTTCAATACCTGGTGGCTCACCAAGGACTTCCGCCGGGTTTACTACGGTGCCTTCCTGTACCGGTACAACATGCGCGGTCGCAACGAGACGCTCTATGCCAAGGTGCAGCTCGGGTATGCCAAGGAATTCGCCCTGCGTTATCGCCTCCCGTTCATAGACAAGAGGCAGCGATGGGGTCTCGCGTTAGGGGTCGGCCGCACCCAGCAGGACGAGATCACCACCGGTACCATCGGCAACAAGCGTGAGTTCATCACGTTGCGCGGCCGGGAGACGCGCCGCGAATGGAAGGGCGATCTGGAAGCCACCCTGCGCCCGGCGTTCGACATGCGCCATACGTTCCGATTCAGCTATACGCACGCTGATGTCTTGGACTCGGTCGTACGGGCCGTACCCACCTACTTCGCCGAAGGCGCCCCACGAATAGACTACTTCAACGTGGGTTACACCTTCACCCATGACCACCGGGACAGCCGCGTCTACCCGCTCAGCGGCACTCTCACGCAGTTCCGCGCGGACCACTACGGCGTTCCGTTCCTTGGCGATGAGAACGTGGACGTCACCACCTTCTACGGTGCCGTAATGGGCGCTTGGCGCACGAGCGAACGCTGGAGCCTGGGAGGCAGCCTGCGCGCCAAGGTGACCACGGGGCCGGAATTACCCTACTATCTCCAGCAGGGATTGGGCTACGACGACTACGTGCGAGGCTACGAGTACTACGTGATCGATGGCGAGCATTACGCCCTTTTCAAGGCCAATGCGCTATGGGCACTGGTGAAACCACGGGAGTACACCTTCCATGGCATGAAGAACGACAACTTCAAGACGCTCTACCTCGCCGTGTACCTGAACGCCTTCGCCGACTTCGGCCAGGTATGGGACTCGCGCTACGACGAGGCGAACCCGTTGGCCAACACGCTCCAGCAGGGCTACGGTGCAGGCGTGAACGTGGTGAGCAGCTACGATCAGGTGATGCGGGTGGAATTCGCTGTGAACGCTTATGATGAGCGCGCGTTCTACCTGCATTTCGCGCAGCCGTTCTGATCGTCGGATGACCTCGATCGCTCCGCTCCGATCCGTGGACGATCGAAGCAACCGCCATCTTTGACCTCCACGTTCGCCGATTCGCATCGGCGGGAAAATGCCCCGCCCCGGCGGGATGAGAAACATGCGCATCGGCACCCACGGTCGTTCACTCGCCTTGTCGAGCATCCCCTCGGTCCAACGCATCCATGAGGCCATGCGGGCCGAGGGCATGGTGCCCGTGGTGGACAAGGCGCTGGCCGAGCAGCTCGCGGCCGCCGGGCTCCCACTGGATGCCAGTACGGAGATCGCGGAGAACCCGGCCAGCGCGGGCATTGAGGTGTTCTTCAGCCTCGGCGGCGACGGCACGTTCCTGGACAGCGTGGCCAAGGTGGGCCGCACCGGCATCCCGGTCCTGGGCATCAACCTCGGTCGGCTCGGTTTCTTGAGCAGCACCCGTGAAGAGGGAGCGCTCACCGCCCTGCGCGCCGTGAAGGAGGGGCGTTACACCATAGAGGACCGGGGCCTGCTCACCGTGCATGGCCAAGGCCTCGGAGATGGCACCCCGCTGTTCGCGTTGAACGAGGTGAGCCTGCACAAACGGGACACCAGCAGCATGCTCGCCGTTGATGCCTTCGTGAACGACCGCTTCCTCAACACCTACTGGTCAGACGGGCTCATCATCGCCACACCCACGGGCAGCACGGCCTATTCCTTGAGCTGTGGAGGGCCGCTATTGGACCCTGCCTGCGATGCCATGGTGATCACGCCCATCGCGGCGCACAACCTGAACGTGCGGCCTATCGTGGTACCAGGGGCCAGCCTGCTCCGCCTGCGCGCCGAAGCCCGCGAGCACAAGTACCTGGTGAACCTCGATTCCCGCAGTTTCACGTTGGAGCGCCCCACCGACCTCCATATCCGACGGGCGGACCATCGCGTTCGCTTCATCCATCTGGAAGGCAGCGACTTCTTCAATACCCTGCGTGACAAGCTCGCTTGGGGGCTCGATGTGCGCAGCGGCCCCCCGGTGCTGAAGGCCAACGGTTAAGTTCGCGCCGGGAACACGCAAGGATCACCCCTTCGTTCCGTTCCAAACCGGATGCGCCGCCTGCTTTTGCTCCTCCTCTGCCTTTGCCAGCTCGCCCACCTGCGTGCGCAGGTCAGCGAACTGGGCATCACTGGCGGGGTCAGCTACTACATCGGGGACATCAACCCCACCCGGCACTACCCGGTGAACACGCATCTCGCAGGGGGCATCTTCTACCGATACAATTTCAACCAGCGCTACGCCATCCGGGTGCAGGGACTCTACACCAAGCTCGAAGCGTACGACAGCGATTCCAACGACTCCCTGCAGGTATTGCGCAACCTGGGTTTCCGTACCAACCTGTTCGAGGTGGCGGCCACCTTGGAGATCAATTTCCTGAAATACCGGGGGATCACCAAGGACAGCCACAACTGGACCCCCTACATCTTCTTCGGCTTGGCCTATATCCACTTCAACCCGCAGAACCTGCTGGACGATACCTGGTATGACCTTCAGCCGTTGGGCACTGAAGGGCAGGGCACTTCCGTGGGCGGGGAGCCCTACAAGTTGGACGTGTTGAGCATCCCGCACGGGGTCGGGTTCAAATTCGCCTTGACGGACAAGCTCGATCTGGGTGTGGAGTGGGGATTGCGGCGCACCTACACGGATTACCTGGATGACGTGAGCGGCACCTATGTGGACAATACTTTCCTCACCACCGAGACCGGCCCGCTCACCGCTGCTTTGGCCGACCCGAGCGTGCTGCGTGAAACGGGCATCAACGCCGGACGCTCGCGTGGGGACAGCTACACGAAAGACTGGTACCAGTATACCGGTGTCTCCCTCTCCGTACTGCTTACAAAGTTCACCGAGTGTGACGCCATCTGGGAAAAGATGAAGAACCGGTAGTTGCCGATCATGCGTTCGACAACCGGGCAACCCAAGGATGCCGGCGAAAGTCGCGATCCTGAAAGAGGTGTGAACGACGAGCCTTTCAACCATCAAAACGTGAACTTCGCGCCCCTCTTGGAAAACCCGCCCACCATGACCGTACCGACGCCGACCGCTGAAGAGCTGCGGGCGCGCATCGACATGCAGCGCGTTCCGCAGCATGTGGCCATCATCATGGACGGCAATGGCCGTTGGGCACAGCGCCAGGGCGAATTGCGCGTGGTGGGGCACTCCAATGGTGTGAAGAGCGTGCGCGAAACCCTCGTCGCGGCCACCGAGATCGGCGTGAAGTACCTCACCCTCTACGCGTTCTCCACTGAGAACTGGAGCCGCCCCCAAGCCGAGGTGGACGCCCTGATGGACCTGCTCGTGAACACGCTCATGAGCGAGATGGAGAGCCTGCACGAGAATGGCGTGCGTCTCCACACGATCGGTGATACCGATAGTCTGCCGTCCACTTGTCGAGCCACGCTGCTGAAGGCCATCCAGCAAACCGCGCATAACGACCGCGTTACCCTCACCTTGGCCCTGAGCTACAGCGCCCGCTGGGAACTGCTGCGGGCCACCCGCTCCATCGCCCAGGACCTGAAGGACGGGCGCATCGACATGCATGACGTGAACGAAGCGCTGATCGATCAGCGGCTCAGCACCGTGGGCATGCCCGACCCCGAACTGTTGATCCGCACCAGTGGCGAACAGCGTATCAGCAATTTCCTGCTCTGGCAGATCGCCTACGCCGAACTCTGGTTCACCCCGGTGCTCTGGCCTGATTTCCGCAAGGAGCATCTCTTCCAAGCCGTGCTCGATTTCCAGAACCGCGAGCGCCGATTCGGGCTTACCAGCGACCAAGTCACACTGCCCTGATGCGTTCCCTGCTCTTCGCGGTCGCTCTGTTGACCTCCCTCGCCGCAGCGCCCCAGACACTGAGCGGCCCGGTCCTCGACTACGCGTACCCCAAGGAGTACACGATCGGTGGGATCCAGGTGTTCGGTTGCGTGACGCGCGACACCAAGGCGGTCGAACTCTTCAGTGGCCTCCAAGTGGGCGACAAGATCACCGCACCGGGCGAACGTATCGGCCGCGCGATCCAGGCCATCTGGGACCAGCACCTGTTCACCGATGTGCGCATAGAGGCCGCCAAGGTCACCGGCAACACGATCTTCCTCAACATCATCGTGCAGGAGAATCCACAGCTTGTCAGCTTCAACTTCGGAGGTACGGTTTCACGGAACGAAGCGGACAAGTTGCGCGAAGAGCTCCGGATCGAGCGCGGCATGCAGGTGAACGACGCCATGCTCTCCTACATCCGCTCCTCGATACGCCGCTACTTCGTGGACAAGGGACACCTGAAGGCGGACGCGCGCATCGAGCAGGTCGTTGACGCGGCTGATTCCAACGGTGTGCGACTGATCGTGCGTGTGGACCCCGGACCCCGCGTGCGCATCAAGGATATCTTCTTCCATGGCAATGACAATGTGAAGAGCAGCAGACTGCGCCGTGCATTGAAGGACACCAAGCGGAAGCGGTGGTACAATGTCTTTGGGTCGAGCAAGTTCAAACGGAACGATTTCAATACCGATAAACAGTCGATCATTTCGGTGTACAACGAGAAGGGCTTCCGTAACGCCAGCGTGGCGAAGGACTCCATGAGCTACGTGAGCGGGAAGAAGATCCAGCTCGACCTGTGGATCGACGAGGGCAACCGCTTCCATTTCCGGGATATCGATTTCATCGGCAACACCAAGTACAGCAGCGATACCCTGCACACCGTGCTGCGCATCAAGAAAGGGGACATCTACAACAAGCGGTTGCTCGATACCCGCCTGTACCAGAACCCGAGCGGCGCGGATATCAGTTCCCTCTACATGGACCGGGGCTACCTCAGCTTCTATCCGGATCCCGTGGAGCGTGTGGAAGGGGACAGCATCGATCTGGAGATCCGCATCCGTGAAGGGCGGCAGTACCGTGTGCGCAACGTCACCATCAGTGGCAACACGAAGACGTTCGACCATGTGATCCGCCGCGAGATCCGCACCCTGCCCGGCGACCTTTTCGATCGCAGCGAGGTGATCCGCTCCCAACAGCAGCTCATCGGCCTGGGCTTTTTCGACCCCGAAAAGGTCGGCGTGAACCCGCAGCCCGACCCGCGCACCGGATTGGTGGACCTGAACTACACCGTCGAAGAGAAACCCAGCGACCGCTTGGAACTGAGCGGCGGCTACGGCGCAGGTCGCTTGCTCCTTTCGCTGGGTCTCTCCTTCACCAACTTCAGCCTCCGGAAGATCTTCGATGGCAAGGCGTGGAGCCCACTGCCGGCCGGCGATGGACAAACCCTGAACTTGCGCGCCCAGACCAACGGCAAATTCTTCCAGAGCTACAGCCTCTCCTTCGTGGAGCCCTGGCTCGGAGGACGCAAACCGACCTCATTGTCGGTATCGGCCTACTACACCCGTCAGACCAACGGAGCCAGCCAGGACGACCTGCGTTCCGACGGTACCTCGGCCTTCAGCGAATTGGGCATCCTCGGGACTTCCATCGGACTGGGCAAACGGTTGAAATCGCCGGACGACTATTTCTTCATCAACCTCACGGGGAGCTACCAGCAGTATAAGCTGAACAACTGGGTGACCAGTTCCGGGACCTCCGCACTCTTTTCCTTCTCGGACGGGAACAGCAATGTTTACGCCTTGCAGGCCCGCCTCGCGCGCCGGAGCATCCAAGAGCCGTTCTGGATCACCCAAGGCTCCGAAACAGCCATAAGCGTGAAATTCACGCCTCCGTTCTCCGCGTTCAACCCTGAGGTCATTTACACGGACCTGGTGCCCGCGCAGCGCTACAAACTCGCGGAATTCCACAAGTGGAAGTTCACCACCCAATGGTTCACCAAGCTCACCCGCAGCAAGAGCAAGCATGACTTCGTTTTCATGGCGCGGGCAGGCTTCGGGTTCCTGGGGCGTTACACACAACGCAAAGGCGATTCCCCGTTCGAGCGGTTCTACCTCGGGGGCAGTGGCCTCACCGGTTTCCAGCTCGATGGCCGCGAGATCATCGCCCTGCGCGGGTATGACGATCTCTCGCTCTCCCCGAACACCGGAAGTTTCTTCGTGAACAAGTACACCGCTGAACTGCGATTCCCCGTTTCCCTCAACCCCTCGGCCACCATCTTCGCCACCACCTTCGTGGAGGGCGCGAACGCATGGAACGACATCAACCGCTACGATCCCTTCCGGCTATACCGTAGTGCCGGTATAGGCCTGCGTCTCTTCCTGCCCATGTTCGGGCCCATGGGCCTCGATTACGCCTGGCGCTTCGATGATGTGCCCAACGCGCCAGGCATGGCCAAGAGCCAGTTCCACTTCACCATTGGCATCGATCTTGGAGAACTATGACCCGATGATCGCCTACTTTCGACGGCCTTTCTCATGACCCCTACCACCTTCCGAACCCTTCTCGCGATCGCGCTGCTGGTACCTTCTATGGCGTTGGCCCAGAAGATCGCCTTCGTGGATACCAAGTACATCCTGGACCAGATGCCGGACTACGCGGCAGCCCAGCAGGAACTGGACCACCAGAGCGGTGTTTGGCAGAAGGAGATCGATGAGCGCTGGAACCAGATCAAGCGCATGCGGGACGCCTACAATGCGGAGGCCATCCTGCTCACCGGCGACATGAAGACCTCGCGCTTGGAGGAGCTGGCGAAGAAGGAGAACGAGGCGAGGGAATTGCAGAAGAAGCGCTTCGGCGTGGAAGGCGACCTGTTCAAGAAGCGGCAGGAACTCATCCAGCCCATCCAGGACCGGATCTTCCAAGCGGTGACCGAGGTGGCCGGTACGGCCTACTCCGCGGTGTTCGATGTGGGCGGCCCCGGCAACAACGTGATGTTCGCCAATCCGAAGCTCGACAAGAGCGACGCCGTGCTGAAGAAGCTCGGCATCAAGCCCGGTAAGGCTGGCGGTGGGAACGCCGGCAACGTGCGTGGAGATGAAGAAGAAGAGGGTACGCCAGACGAGAAGCCCAAGGAAGGCGGCGGCCGCGATGATGGCGGGAGCCAACCCGAAGACGGTGCCCGCGATGGCGGTGGCACCCCACCCGTGAAACCGAAGAACTGAACAACAACCCCGCTTACCCCGGGACACCACTCAAGAAACAACGCATGAAGAAGTTCCTGATCGCCGTGTGCGTGCTGCTGACCAGCGCCACCGGTACCTACGCACAAACCAAGCTCGGCCACATCGACCGCCAAGGCCTGATGCTCGCGCTACCGGAGCGCAAAGACGCGGAAACCAAGATGCAGAACTTCGCCAAACAGCTCGATGACAAGCTGAAGGCCATGGGCGAGGAGTACAAGGCCAAGCTCGCCGAAGTGCAAGCCGGATTCGACGCGATGACACAGACCCAGAAGGACGCGGCACAGCGTGAGCTCGGCGATCTGGAGCAACGCATCACCACCGCACAGGAGACCGCCAAGGAAGACCTCGCCAAGCAGGAGCAGGAACTGCTGGCACCCATGGTTGAACGAACGGACAAGGCCATCCGCGAGGTGGCCACAGCGAACAATTTCAACTACATCTTCGATAGCAGCACGGGCATGGTCCTGTTCTACGACAAAGGGGAGGACATCATGCCCCTTGTGAAGAAGGCCCTGAACATCACCACGCCCTGAACACGGACGCCGTGGTGGCCCGCGCGCCGATCGGCATCTTCGACAGCGGCCTCGGTGGCCTCACCGTGGCCGCGGCCATTCGGCAGGCGCTCCCTTTGGAGCGCCTGCTCTATTTCGGGGATACCGATCACATCCCCTATGGGGATCGAAGCCTGCGCGAAGTGCGTGCGTTCAGTGCCGGTATCGTGCGCGCCCTGATGGGCAAGGGCTGCAAGATGATCGTCATTGCGTGCAACACGGCTTCAGCAGCTGCGCTGAAAGAACTGCGCGAAGCCTATCCGCGTTTCACGTTCATCGGTATGGAACCTGCCGTGAAGCCAGCCGCCGAACGGTCCCGCAGCCAAGTGGTCGGCGTCATCGCCACACGGGCCACTTTCCAAGGTGAGCTTTTCGCTTCCGTCGTGGAGCGGTTCGCCCAAGGCGTGAAGATCATCGAGCAGCCATGTCCGGGATTGGTGCAGGCCATCGAAGCGGGTGATCTCGATTCGCCCGGAACCGAGCATATGCTCCGCGTTTGGTTGGAACCGATGCTCGCCCAAGGCATGGATGAACTGGTACTCGCCTGCACGCACTATCCGCTCGTACGACCGCTGATCGAGCGCATCTGCGGGACGGAGGTGGAAGTGATCGACCCTGCTCCGGCCGTGGCACGGCAGGTGAAGCGCGTGTTGGACGAACAAGGTCTTCTCGCAACCGAGGGCTCCGGCAGCTTCCGCATGTGGACGAGCAGGATCACCGATGAACTGCCCATCGTCCTGGAACTGCTGGAGCTTCCGCACGATCCCGTGGCGCTTGCCCGATGGGATGGGGGTACGCTTACCCTTCCTTGAACCAGCCCGCGTACATCAGGTAGTTCCGCGCGATCCGTTCGATCTCGTTGGCCGACAGGTCTGCGCTGACAGGACCGATACGTTTGGCCGGAACCCCCGCCATCAAGCTGCCCGGTTCCACGTTCATGTTCTGCGTGATCACAGCGCCCGCAGCGATCACGCAGCCTTCGCCGATCTCCGCATTGTCCATCACGATGGACCCCATGCCGATGAGCACCTTGTCCTTGATGGTGCAACCATGAATGATGGCATTGTGACCGATGCTCACATCGTTGCCGATCGTCAGGATAGACCGTTGATACGTGCAGTGTAGTACGGCACCATCCTGGACGTTCACCCGGTCGCCGATGCGGATGGCGTTCACATCACCACGCACTACCGCGTTGTACCATACGCTGCACTGGCGGCCCATGATGACATCACCGATCACCACGGCGGTCTCGGCCAAGAAACAATCTTCGCCGAAAACCGGTGTGGCGCCTCGCAACGTTCGGATCAAGGCCATGATCAGTTCTTCTGTTCCGGTGTGGCGTGCGGCAGACCACAGCCTTCCTTCTTGCAGCAGTCCGGCAATTTCTCGCGGGCGACCATGTCCGGGCCCAGGTCATCCGCCGAATAGCCCAGCTTGCTGATCGCGGCACGCACTTTCGCCACATCGGTCTTTTTCGGGTCGATGGACACGTGGATCAGGTTCGAATCCAGGTCGACCTGTACCGACTTCACGCCTTTCTCGTAAAGCATCTCGGTCTCGATGGTCTTCACGCACATGTCGCATACCGCGTTCGTGCGCACGGCGATATCCGTGAGTTTCGGATCCTGGGCGGAAAGCCTCGCGCCGACGAGCAAGGGCAGGATGAGCAGGAGAATGCGGTTCATGGGTTGTGTGTTTTGCGTTTGAACGAATGCCGGAAGCCGCCGTAGACCATCGCGCCCTGGGTTGGACCCCAGATCATCGATGCGTCAAAATAGGGGCCAAAAGGATCATCGGAGGCCAGGATCTGGCGGTCTTGCGTCGCGCTCGCCAGGTTCTCGCCGCCGATGTACAGTTCCAGCGGGCCGAGCACATGCGTGAGCTGCAGGTTCACTGTCGCGTAGGCTGGTGACCGGTCGCCCAGCCGGTATCGTTCCGGGTTCTCAGCCGTGGAGGGCAAGCGCGCGGTGCCGAAGAGGTTGGTGAAGATGTCAAAGCGCCACTTGTCGTTGCGGCTCTCATAGGCCAGGTCCACCAGGCCGCGGTGCATCGGCGTGAAGGGCCGTTCGCGGAGAACGCCATCAAAGCTGGTGCGCACATCGTACCATCGATAGCTCGTTTTGAACTGGAGCGTACGCGACAGTTCGACCTGCAGATCGGCGAGGATGCTGTTGGCATAGCTCTGCCCATTGAGCATGTAAATGGCCAGCGTTCGCGGGCTGCGGTCCAGGTCGGCCACTACCTGGTCGGTGAATTCGCTGCGGTACACATCGAGTCCAAGCGCCCATTTTCTACCGAACCATTTCCATTTGTGCAAGAGCGATGCCCCGAAGTTCCAAGAGCGTTCCATGCCGAGCGGACCTTGCACCACCACGTTGCGGGAGCTCGCCAGCGCACTGGAATTCTCCACGAACGGGTTCGCGCTGCGGAAACCGTGACCGGTGGAAAGGCGCAACACGGTGAGCGGACCGAGGTCGTACTTCACATGTATGCGCGGCGATACCACCTCCCCGAACGCGCTGTTGAAGTCGGCACGGACGCCCGCAACCATCGTGAAGCGGGCCCGCGTGCGTGTGTACTCGGCGAACACGCCAGGCATTCGCTCGATGCGCGAGAAGGCCGAATCATTGAAGCGCTCGTCGTAAGCGTCGTACTGGAAGCTGCCGCCGGACTTCAACTGATCGCCCTTTTGTCCGAGCAATTGCTGGTATACCACATTGGCGTAGCCGCTCAGTTGCCCGCCTTCATGCCCGCGATCCCCGTAGGTGGAGGAAACGGTATGGTTCCGGAACGAGGTGAGGATGCCGATGCTCTTCGTGCTGTCGCGCAGGATCCAACCGTTCTTGGCGATCAGGTCCGCCATCTCGTTCGCGATGCGTACCAGATAGTGCCGCCCTCCCGGACCTTCGCCCACCTGGTGCGCATCGGTATGCCCACCATCGCGCGTGTCTGTCACGTAGCGGGCGATCACTTGTGTGGTACGCTTGCCTTTGCGCTGCAGCCAGCGGTCCATGATGTTGAAACGGCGGCTCAATGGTTGATCGCGGAAGCCGTCGTTGTTGTCGTCCATGTCGCGCTGGTTCAAACTGCCCTGCGTCATGATGATGTTATCGCCGGCCTTCCCCAAGTGCTGCGCCGCGTTCACGTTCAGCTCTGTCCGCCCCTGGCTGTTCACGTAGAGGTTGGTGAAGAGCGGGTCCGCCGAGCCCGGGTCCGCCAGGCAGAGGTCGATCTGTCCGGTCATCGCGTTCGGGCCGTTCACCGCCGTACCGATGCCTTTGCTCACGTTGATCGCGTGGATCCACGGACCGGGAATGAGCGTGAGACCGTAGTTGGTGCTCAGGCCCCGTATGAACGGGATGTTCTCCACGCTTATTTGCGCGTACTTGCCATCGAGCCCGAGCATGCGGATCTGTTTCGCGCCGCTCACAGCATCGCTGTAGCTCACATCCACCGTCGCATTGCTCTCGAAGCTTTCGCTCAGGTCACAGCAGGCCGCACGCTTCAGCTCTTTCGCCCCAATGCGGTCCGTGGCCTGCGTATCACGCAAGCTCATGGTGGTGCCAGCTTGGCGCTGGATCACTTCGGTGGGTTCCAGCTCGACCACCGAAGGCAGCTCGATCATCACCTCCCCGGCGTGTTCCACGGTGATCGTATCATTCGCGAAGCCGACCGCTGAAGCCACCAGCCGCAAGGGGAAGGTGAGCGCGGCTGTCAGTATGAAATGGCCGACCTGATCGGTGCTTGACGACGAGGACTGATCTACGACGGAGAGGTAGGCGAAGGGTACTGGTTCGCGCTTGCCTGAGCTTTCGCGACCGAATACGGTGCCAGAGACGATCGCCAGGCTTTGGGCTGCGGCCATGTGCCCAATGCAGAGCGAGGCCAGCACGGCCACGACACGAACCAGGACGCTCGCGTCAGAAATGGGTATGTGAGGGAGGTGTTTCAAAAGGAACAGGTCTTTCCGTTGGACAGAACGAACGACCGCGCCGCTTGGGCGGCACGGAACCGGAATGACCAGACCTAAATGAGGAAAGCGCTCACCAAGCTCAAACGCTCAGCGGTGAGCAAAGGCGGTGGACGTATACACAAACCATAGCCCGGAAAGGCCTCGGTGTTCAGCGGAATGACACGTGCTTCCCGTTCAATGGCATGCGTGAACAGGTCGAAGTGGAGCGATGCGTTCTCCGTGATGAAGGCGTGATGCTCCGGAGCCGTGCGCTCCACGTCGCAGCAATCTCCGGGCAGGAACGCGCTCCCATGCTCTTCATGTTCATCCGTGCAGCAATCCTCCACGGAACCGATGCCGATCGTGGTGGGACAGCCCATGGAGCAACTCAGCCGCTCTAGCGCGGGAGCCGCAGTGCCCAGCAACAGCAAGCACATCGCCAGTACAGCGAAGCAACGGTGCGTGCGGGGCGACTTCATGGCCATGCGAAAGTAGACCCTTCCAACGACCGCCGGGCCGGAGGGCTACATCTTCCGGTGCCAAGTCTTGTGAAGCTAGGACCATAACCCCGGCCCTTCTCCCTCGGAGAGGATCAACGATGTCTTCACATGTAGCTTTGCCCGATATGGAAACCGCCACGAAGCCGCTCCCTGTGAGCGTGTACGCCGAGATGACCCCGAATCCGGCCACGATGCGATACGTGAGCAGCCGCATGCTCGTTCCGGATGGCCGGATGGTGGAGTTCCGCACACCGGAAGAAGCCGAGGCCGTGAGCCCGCTCGCCGCGCATGTCTTCAACCTGCCCTTTGTCACCGGCGTCTTCATCTCCGGCAATTTCATCACCGTCACCAAGAACAATTCGATCGAGTGGGACCTGGTACAGATCGAACTGCGTGAGTACATCCAAGAGTACCTGAATACCGATGGCCGTGTGGTGAACGCCGATGCGCCCGCCCAGAAGCTCGCCGATGCCAATGAGCGCGCCGTGACCCACGCCGAACCCGCCACGGATGCCGAGCGCCAGATCATCGCCGTGATCGATGAGTACGTTAGCCCCGCCGTGGCCGGCGATGGTGGCCACATCGCCTTCCGGTCCTTCACCGACGGCGTGGTGGCAGTGGACCTACGCGGTTCGTGCAGCGGCTGCCCCAGCAGCATGGTCACCCTCAAGGGCGGCATCGAGAACCTGCTGAAGCAGATGGTGCCGGGGGTGCGGGAGGTGGTGGCGGTGGAATTGTAGAACTCCTTTGCACCGGGTGTGCATTCGACGCCCGCATCGCATCTCCCTGTTGAACGGTCAATCAACGACCATCAACAATGAAAACCAGGAAAGGGATGATGATCGCGGCCTTGGCGCTCAGCGCGGCTGTGATGGGGCAAGGGTTGGGCAGTATCGAAGGCCGCCTCGTGGACGAGAGCGGGCTATCGGTCCCCTTCACCAGTGTGAGTGCCGCTCAAGGGGGCAACGTCCGTACCTCCGAAAGCGACGAGAACGGATGGTTCACCATCAAGCCGCTCACCCCGGGCGAGTATGCTGTGCGGGTGGTGGCCATGAACACGGATCTCACCAGGGAAGGTATCGTCGTCTTGCCGGACGATATCACGCGGGTGGGGGATATCGTCCTGCGCGACGCGAAGGAACTTCCCAGCCTTGTGGTGGTGAAGGAGCGGTGGAACAAGCCCATGATCGAGCACGACAACACCGGTGTTACCAAAGTCTTCCACAAGCAGTTCACCAACAACCCCAACAAGGTGGATCCCGTGAAGCTGATCTCCTCGTTCGCACCCGGAGTGGTGCAGGCGCCACGCGGCGAGGGCCTCTACTTCCGCGGTGCCCGTGCCGAGAACATGTGCTATTTCGTGGACGGTGTGAAACTCGGTAGCACCTTGAGCGGCGTACCCAACGAGGCGATCAACAGCTTCAGCGTGTACACCGGTGGAGTGCCTGCCAAGTACGGCGACGTCACCGGCGGCATCGTGGCGATCGAGACGAAGAGTTACTTCGACCTGTGGCAGCAGCGGAATGCGGGGGTGCAGTGAGGTGTGAAGGGTGAGGTGTGAAGTAGAGACATGTTCTTACGGAGGAGAACCATAGAAACCCTGAGCGACGAGGACCTGGTGGTGCGCGTGAAGAGCGGCCAGCAGTCCTCGCTCGCCGCGTTGTGGGACCGCTACGCGCACCTCCTGTTCGGTGTGGGCATGAAGTACCTGAAGGATGTTGAACGCGCGAAGGACCTGGTCGTGGAAGTGTTCGCCTCGTTGCCGGAGCTGTTGGGCAAACACGAAGTGAAGTCCTTCCGGCCTTGGATCCACACCGTGATGCGCAACCGCTGCCTGATGCTCTTGCGCAAGCACGATCCGGAAACCCGCATGGATGAAACGCTGCTGAGCGCTCCGGATGATCCGAGCGGCGATGCCGTGCTGCACGAGGCCACATTGCAACGGCTGGAAGCGGCGATCAGTGGATTGAAGGACGCCCAACAGACCTGCATCCGGCTCTTTTACTTGGAGCGGAACAGCTACCAACAGACCGCTGAACGCACGGGCTTTTCCGTGGAGCATGTGCGCAGCCATATCCAGAACGGGCGCCGCAACCTGAGACTGATCCTTGAAAGTGATGTTGACCAGCAACACCGATAACCCCTTCACGCCTCGCGGTGAACTGAGCCGCGAGCAGGCGGAGCGCTACGTGCGCGGGGAGCTTTCCCCGGACGAACGGCACGATGTGGAGTTGCGTATGGAAGCCGACCCGCTGCTGCGTGATGCGCTGGATGGTCTGCGCATGCCTGGAGCGGTTGCCGGCCTCGAGGCGTTGCGAACGGTGCGCCCGGCCTCATCGGGTTCGGCCGCGACGACGTGGTTCATCGCCGGAGTGACGCTGGTGGCGCTGGTGATCGCCATCTGGACCATGCAGGGGCCAGGACCAGCTCCGACACTGCCGGTCGTTACCCCAACCACCGGACGGGTCTTGGTTCCCGTTACCCCGGCCCAACAGGCGGAGTTCACACAGGAGGTCGCACTGGCCACCGCGCTGCCCGAATCACTGATGTCCGCCTATCGCGGTGCGGACCATTTCGTTGTGCCTGTCGACACAGCCGAAATGCCGGCGCGCGAGGCACCTCCCGCACATGTGGATGCCCGACCCGCAGAACAGGTCCAAGCTCCACCCATCGATGCTGAGAAGCCGAAAGCGGTCGCGCTGCCCAAGCCTTCGCGCGAACTCATGTTCTTCTTCGATCTGAAGCTGGTCCATCCGAAGGAATTGTACCCGATCGACCCGGTGCTAGAACTGGCCAACGGTTCCGTGGATGCGCGCTTCAGTGATGCGGAGGCCAAGGCGAACGCGCGTCCCGTGGACAATGCTGTACCCTACGATCGCTTCTTCAAGAACGCCATGGGCAAGTTCGCTCGTGGCGATCGGCAGGGCTGCCTGGAAGACCTCTTTGTCGTGCTTGATGAGTACCCGGAGGATGTGAACGCTCTGTTCTACGCGGGGCTCTGCTGCTACGATCTGGGGCTTTTTCCACGTGCGGCGGATCTTTTGGAGCGCGCGCGCATGCATGAGGTGGACACCTTCATCGAGGAGGCCGAGTGGTACCATGCGCTTGCCATGGACCGCAGTGAGGGTAGCGCACGGGCGCTGCCGCTGTTCGAAGCCGTCGTGGTTCGTGCCGGCTTCTATGCGGAACGGGCACGGATCCGTTTGGCGGAAAAGTAGAAACCCCTCCTCGCCGAGCGGCGGGAAGGGGTTTCTGGTCGATCGGGGATGCTCAGTTCTTCGCAGCGGCCGCAGGGACCACGCTCACGTAGCTCTTGTCGTCGCGCTTGCGGCGGAATTCCACTACCCCGTCCGTCAAGGCATACAGGGTATGGTCCACACCGATGCCCACGTTGCGGCCCGGGTGGTGCTTGGTGCCGCGCTGTCGCACGATGATATTCCCGGCCACAGCCACGCTGCCGCCGAAGATCTTCACGCCGAGACGCTTCGAGTGCGACTCGCGTCCGTTCTGGGTACTGCCTTCACCTTTCTTGTGTGCCATGGCTTGTAGTGCTTCTTAACTGTTGTCTCTCTGCGAAGCCGAGGGACGAGGTGTTACTTCTTGGGGGCTGCTTTCTTGGGAGCGGCCTTCTTCGCTGGAGCCTTCTTGGCTGGAACCTTTTTCTCCGTGACCTCGGCGGCGGCCTTCGGGGCCTTGGCCGCTTTCGGCTTTTCGGCCACGATCAGCCGCGGCTTCGGCGCAGTGCTCTTGCTTGCGTCGAACTTCTCGCCTTTGCCGAGAATGCTCTCGATCCACAGCTCAGTCAGGTACTGGCGATGGCCGTTCATCTTCTTGTAACCCTTGCGGCGTTTCTTCTTGAAAACGAGCACCTTATCGCCTTTGCCGTGGCTGAGCACCTTGGCTGCGATGCGCGCACCGTCAACGGTGGGGGTACCAACATTCACTGTGGTGCCGTTGCTCACGAGCAGAACATTACCGAGTTCCACATGCTTGCCTTCCTCGGCTTCCATGCGGTGAACTTTCAGCTTCTGACCGGCTTTCACCTTGAATTGCTGGCCGGCGATATCGACGATGGCGTACATAGGTCCTGCGAAATGGGCTGCGAATGTAGCTTCTTCGACCGATCCGGCAAGCGGGTTTTTTCGTCCTGCGAATGAAGCCCGCTCGCGGGGACTTTTCGCCCGTTGCCCGGTTTGGGCAGACTGTTCATCGTGCGGTGGATAATCCGCACACGCTGAACGCGTTCCTTACAGGCAACCGGACGCATCTTGCGCCGTCTCTTTACATGAATCGGCAAGGATTCGTCACGCCCGGACTTAAACCCCTCGGCAAATGGAACAGTTGACTGGCATTTACGACTTCTTCTATAGCCGCTTCGGTGAAGCGATGTGGTACATACTGGGCTTCTTCGTCCTGGTGGGCGTTGTTGCCCAATGGCGACTGTTCGACAAGGCTGGACAACCCGGCTGGACATGCCTGGTCCCCGTCTTGGGCCAGATCAACTACCTGAAGATCGTCGGGCGGCCGGCCAGTCACCTGTTCCTGTTCCTGATCCCGGGCTACAACATCTACCTGATCATCAAGGTCTGGATCGAAACGGCACAGAGCTTCGGCAAGCGCACGATCATTGACTACGTGCTGGTTGTGGTGCTCAATGGCCTGTACATCCTGAACCTCGGGATGAGCTACGACACGCACTACGTGGGACCCGTGTACGGCAAGAAGGTGGGCACCCACCCGAATTCGCCACGTCCGAGCCTGGCGTAATGTTCCGGGGGGCGAACCCCTCCTATCGCACTAGCCTAAAAGGCTCTCCGCCTTCCGCAGGGCCCGCTCCAACCCGGAGGGGTCCTTGCCGCCGGCCGTGGCATAGAACGCTTGTCCGCCTCCTCCGCCTTGGATCTCCGAGGCCAGGTGCTTGATGACGTCCGTGGCTTTCAGGCCGCGCGACTTCTGCAGGTCATCACCGACCATCACGGCCAGCAGTGCTTTCCCTTCTTGGCGAGCGCCCAACACCAGCAGAAGGTCCTTGTGTTCGTCACGCATGCGGAAGGCCAGGTCCTTCATGCCACCGGCATCCAATTCCACTTCCGTGGCGATCAAGCGGGCATCACCAAAGGTCTTCGCGGTGGAAGGCAGGGAACCGATCAATGCCGTTACACGCTCCTTGCCTGCCTTCTCCACTTCCTTGGCCAGTGCGGCATTCTGCTCCATCAACTGCTTCACCGTCTGCACCAGGTCCGTCGGGTGCTTCAGCAGCACGTTCACTTCTTCCAGTTTTTCCAAGCGCTCGTTGATGTAGCGCTCGGCTTCCAGGCTCGTGATCGCCTCAATCCTGCGGATACCAGCGGCCAGTGCTCCTTCGCTCACGATGCGGAACAAGCCGATGTCACCGGTACGCGGAACGTGCGTGCCACCACACAGCTCGATGCTCGGGCCGAACTTCACTACGCGCACCTCATCACCGTACTTCTCGCCGAAGAGCGCCATCGCACCCATCGCTTTCGCATC
>Ga0075152_10000459_pt1 | contig 30895 bp, 22 predicted proteins | sample JI61114C2DNA_FD_70964 | JGI IMG/M metagenome (GOLD analysis project Ga0075152, IMG submission 70964) | Wastewater effluent complex algal communities from Wisconsin, to seasonally profile nutrient transformation and Carbon sequestration -... | ecosystem: Engineered > WWTP > Effluent > Algae...
TGGAAAGGGCAGATGTCCGAATGTTTGCAGATGAACAAGCTTCGCCAGCATTTGCAACAAGTCAGTTTTTGGGCATCCAAGGAGAAGGCAAAACTCTCCAATTTCATCCTCATTCAATTGCGGCACTGCCCGGAGGTTATTTTCGGTTAACGTCATCTTGTGCATCAACCTTGGCGGAAGCTCTCGCTGCGTGGTGATTAACACACGACCACCGCGGTTGCGTGACATTCTCAGAATAGCGACCAGATTCACTTCTACAGCTAACAACTCGACAGCGCTGAAGTGCAGATTATCCAAGCCAAGGTTCTTGAGTGTTGGCATTTCGACAAAAACATTCGCCAAACCTCTGATTACTTGTGGAATACTTCCAGCCTGTACACCTTGCAGGTCAACCCATACCCAGTCAGTCCCAATTTGTGCTGCCGTAAGGGCTGCAATCGTCGATTTGCCCATTCCTGAAGAACCCTGGATCACAATGACGTCTAGTTTTTTCAAATCAGCAGCCATTTGATTTACCAAGTCCGAACGCTTGATAGTTGCCGTGGAAAGAGAAGGGACTTCGCGACGGATTACCGAAAATCCAGGCAACATCAAAGATCCGTCAGAAGAGGATGGCGAAAATGAATGCTGAAGCGAATTGGCTCCAGCTAGCAGCGTGGCGTATTCATTCAAAGACAGCACCTTCGTTGTCGCTTCATTAAATTCGCTTCGAAATCTGTCACGGCTCAAAACTCTGTCTTCCTTCTTCTTCGCCGTTTCGGCTGCAACGCGATAAAGCCTATCAAGGGCCACCATGGATTCTTGAGGCCTGTAACGAAGATGTTCACCGTAGGCTCGCAACGTTAGGCCAATCGATTCGCGCACTACGTCTTCATCTACACTTTCAAGCTCCCACGACATTGGGGCGATCAGTTCGTTAAGCACATCCTCAACTGAAGCCGTTTTCAAAAACGTGAGGAGGTTCGGTTCTGGCGCTACCAATTTGTCTGTATTTTTGGTATTTAAGCAAGGAGCAGTCACAATATCCGTGGCCAAAAACGTCTTCAGCTTAGCCACCTGGGTGAGGTCACGTGTTGCCGCGCACTCCTGCCAAATTTTTAAGCCTGACTGACGGTCGCCGAAAGGGTTCCCTTGTTCAGCACCAATTGCCGATGTAGTGATGTATCGGAAGCAAACCCGCTTTGTTGGGTTGTTGCTACGTACAAGCCAATAATTCACCATTGCATCAAGTACCGCCGCTGTGCGCAATGTAATGTTTCCAGAGGTCGCTTTCGTCTGCACAGCTGCGGCACTGCCATTGGCTACAATGTCAAAGTCCTCCGCTCCTTCCAAATATAACAACTCGTCCTCTTTTAGGTTGATCCACGCCTCAACACTTCTCCAAATCTGAAAAACGATCCCGCGATGAAGATCGGGTGCCTGACGAGCGGGGTCGCCAACGAGGGGTTCAGCACTGGTTAAGTCGGGCATGTTTGTATAGGCCGTTGATTCGCAATAACTATATCCAAGCGGGTAACGCGGCTGATGGCAAGGACCGCTGATGCCGTCTGACAACACTAAAGAGATGAAAGAAGGCGGGGGCTGTATCTAAACTCTGTGGTGAAAGTACTGGCGGCTCGGAACCGAGACTTGAGAACGACGTCAGCAGGAAAGGGTCGGGCGTCGATTCTTGACAGCAGACGAAAAACAATCTGGCAGAGCTTTTGGGGAGAACGATGTCAGTGTGCAAGTGCTTGACTGGAGAAGGGAGCCACAGGTTGCAAACCTGTGCCACTTTCTTGTCGTCTCTGCGGTCTTCCCATCTCTGCGGTGGAAATGCTGGGGCATGGATAAGATGAGGAAACGGACTGCCCCCAGAACTGGTAAAATGATGAGAGGTAGAATGATTGGATGAATCATTTTACCCGCCATTATTTTACCAACGAGCAGGGCGCTCGCCGTGAGTTATTCTCCACACTCTGCTTCCCCGAGAAACCGACGTCAGGGTGTGCAACTGTCTGACAGAATCTGAGTGCTGATGATCGTCACAGCTCCACGATGTCGAGGAGGCGGAGTTCCTGGGCGGGGTCGTTGGCCAGGCTGAAGACTTGGAGACTGGGAGACGGCTTTGCTGGAGACTTTGAGACGCGGCGGCCATGCCTGACAACATGAATGAAATCAGGGATTTAAACACCGCGAGAGGCTGGAACACCGCAGAGATGAAGGTCAGGCTTTGAGATAAGGAGAGCCGTTCCAGAAAAGGTTTTCTCGGCGGTGTTCCGAACTCTGCGGTGGAAAATGCTGGGGCATGGAGACGGGGCTGATGCCTGAAATCATCCACTGGTGATGGCCGATCAGACATCACGAGTCGAAAACCCAGGACAGGCAGTAGAATGGGGGCAGTAGAATGATTTGGGGGATGGTTCACCGTCATTCACCTCCTCCATGCTCCCGACGAACTTGACCTGCCTGTGAACTCCAGAACTTGTATAATGATGACAGGTAGAATGATTGGATGAATCCTTTGACCCACCCTTATTTTGCCACCGAGTCTGGACCAGACGAAGCGAATCATCCCGACCTGGAGTCACGCTGCGCGGATGTGACTTATGAGAGGCTGTAGGGCGGGGAGAAAGGACGGATTGGAAAACACCGCGAGAGGCTGGAACACCGCAGAGAGGAAGGCCAGGCTTTGAGATAAGGAGAGCCGTTCCAGAAAAAGGTTTTCTCTGCGGTGTTCCGAACTCTGCGGTGTGAAGTGCTGGGGTCTTCCCGCTTGAAAAGGTTGCCCGCGCCGTGGTTGGACCGCTGGCGGGCGGCAGCGTCATATGAGGCGGATAGAGAACCCCTCCTGGAGAACACTCACGGCTGATCCTTGCAGTCCTGGGTGGAAATGCGGAGATGACATTTTTGCCAGAATTACGGGGACAGTCTGCCAGAAAAGGGAAGGGGAGGTCAAGAGGAGACTGGGAGACGGCTGCGCCGGAGACTGGGGGACGATGAGACGATGAGACGATGAGGATGCCAGTGATGAGTGACCACTGGACATTTCCTCGGCACTCCTTATTTTTTCAGCATGAGTAAAGCCGCACAAGCCCGCGCCGAACGCCGCCGCGCCACCTGGAAGCTGGAGACGGCGGGCAGCTTTGCCGAGGCGGAGGCGCAAACCCGCGCCTACTGGCATGCTGCCACACCGGCAGAGAGACTCAACGGACTCGAAACCCTGCGCGAACAACTGTATGGCCAAGATCAAGCTAGCCGAAGACTTCAAAGATTTCTTGAGCTTGTGCCTCAGCCATGAACTGCGGTTCATGGTGATCGGCGGCTACGCGGTTGTTCATCACTCGCGCCCCCGCTACACGGGCGACCTTGATCTCTGGGTAGAGGCATCCCCTGACAATGCTGAGCGCGTGGTGAAGGTGCTGCGTGCTTTTGGTTTCGCGGGAAACGAGATCACCGCCGCGATGATCACGGAACAGAAAGAAATCATCCGCATGGGTTTTGAACCCATGCGCCTGGAGCTTTTTACACGCATCCCCGGTGTGGAATTCGCCAAGTGCTACGAGCACCGGGTCTTCGTGAAAATTGGGCGGATGCAGGTGCCTTTCATCGGACTTGAAGACCTGAAGACGAACAAGCGGGCCAGCGGGCGACTCAAGGATCTGCAAGACCTGGAAGAGCTGCCATGAACGCCGACGGCATCACTTCCGACACCGTCAGCAACAACGCCTGCCTCCAAGCCGAGGCCTTGGCCCATTTGAAGGGAGAGCGGACAGTCTTGTCCGCTGGGGTGGAGTCAAAGAAGCGGGCAGGTGTGCCCGCGCTCCTTTGAGGAGCAGGGCAGGGCGGTGCACAGAAGACTGGGAGACGGCTGCGCCGGAGACTGGGAGACTGAACGGTGAACACTGAACACTGAACACCGAACACCGAACACCGAACACCGAACACCGAACACTGAACACTGAACACTGAACACTGAACACTGAACACTGAACACCGAACACTGAACACTGAACACTGAACACTGAACACTGAACACTGAACGGTGAACTCCAGAGGTGCGGGGTTGAATCCTGGCAGGCGGCGGTTATGCATGGCTCAGCCATGATGCCACCCAGTCTTCGTATGCTCTCCGCAGCGGCCAGCCTTTTTTGTCTCGCTGCCTGCACCACCACCAGCCAGATCAGTCTCGACTATGCCTCGGGGGTCGGGCATGTGCAGCCGGGCGCGGCGGAGTTTGTGACGCAGGCCTTTGTGGACCGGCGTGACACGGGCACCCATGATCTCGGCACGGTGCGCACCCAGCTCGGCACGCCTTTGGAGCATGTGCAGACGCGTGTCCCGGTGGCGGATCTGGTGACGAATGCCTTTGGTTATGCGCTGCAAACCCGCGGGATGCTGGCACGGCGCTCGGGTGCTCGATACATCGTGACGGGTGAGGTGCTGGATCTCCAGTGCAAGCTGCTGGTGCATCCGTATGGCTATGCGCGCCTGCGGGTGAGTGTGCTGGATGCTGCCACAGGCCGTGTTTTGCACACTGGCACCTATGAGGGAGAGCGCCAGAGCCGTGCTTATGTGCCGGGCAGTGGCTCGCCCGTGCCGCTGCTGGGAGATCTGACCTCCGGCGCGCTTCAGGATGCGGTGGATCGTGCGTTGGATGATTCGGAGATGCGGGCGCGTATCAATGCCCGTCCAAATCAGGTCTCCGGCTGGCAGCCGGGCATGATTTGACCCATCACCTCCAAACCATCCTCCATGTCATCTTCTCTTCCTCTCCAAGGCCGTGTCGGCATCATCACCGGCGGCGCACGCGGCATCGGCCAGGCCATCGCTCAACGTCTGCTGCTCGAAGGGGCCTCGGTTTGCCTTTGGGACATTGATGACAGCGCACTCGCGGAGGCGAAAGGCATCCTCAGTGAGCATGGCAAAGTGGCGACGGCAAAGGTGGATGTGACGAATGCGGAGTCCGTGGAAGCCGGTGTGCAGACGGCCCTGGCTGCGTTTGGCAAAATCGACCTGCTGGTGAACAACGCCGGCATCGCGGGAACGAATGCGAAGCTCTGGGAGACGAGTCCCGAAGAGTGGCGGCGTGTGGTGGACATCAATCTGAACGGCCCCTTTCTCTGCTGCCGTGGCGTGGTGCCGCAGATGCTGAAGAATGGCTATGGCCGCATCGTGAACATTGCCTCCATCGCGGGCAAGGAAGGCAACCCAAATGCCGCGCATTACAGTGCCTCGAAGGCGGGAGTGATCGGCCTGACGAAGTCGCTCGGCAAGGAGCTCGCCACCGCGAACATCATTGTGAACTGCATCACGCCTGCGGTGATCGAGACCGACATCCTGAAGCAGCTCACGCAGCAGCATGTGGACTACATGCTTTCAAAGATCCCCATGAACCGCTTTGGCCAAAAGGAGGAGGCTGCGGCACTGGTGGCCTGGCTTTGCTCGGAAAACTGTTCCTTCACCACGGGCGCGGTTTTCGACCTCTCCGGCGGTCGTGCGACGTATTGATCTGCACCTCTCATGAAAACTCTGCTCTCCCTCCTCGCCATGACTGCCCTTGTCTCTGCCGCCGATCTTTCGGGCATCCCGCTCAAGACCATCGACGGCAAGGACGCCTCGCTGAAGGACTACGCCGACAAGGTCGTGCTCATCGTCAATGTCGCCTCTGAGTGTGGTTACACCAGCCAGTATGCGGGGATGCAGGCACTGCATCAGAAGTATGCGGACAAGGGTTTCGCCGTGCTGGGTTTCCCCTGCAACGACTTCGGCGGGCAGGAGCCGGGCAGCGAGGCGGACATCAAGCAGTTCTGCACCAGCCGCTACAGCGTGACCTTCCCCATGTTCTCGAAGGTGAAGATCACCGGCGATGACAAGCACCCGCTCTTTGCCGGACTCACCGCAGGCAAAGACGTGCAGTGGAACTTCGAGAAATTCCTCGTCGGCAAGGATGGGAAACTCATCGCCCGCTACGGCTCAGATGCCGAGCCTGAAGGTGGCGAGATCGAGACCGCCGTGAAGAAGGCTCTTGGCCTGCCTTGAAATTTTGAAAGTTAGACTGCTCGTGCTGTCTTGAGCTCTTGTGGAGCACTCATGGGGTGGCACCGGGTCGGCCACATTCGCAGTTCTGACATCAGAACTGCGCAAAATGTATCAATCTGCCGACTTCATCGAAAGCCAATAAATAGACAACTTCAATTTTGACCTCCCTGACCGTTACATCGGATTGTCTTCCCATGGAAGAACCTGAAATTGAACGTATTGTTTTCGTGAGGACCGATTTTTCTGAACTTTCATACAGAGGTATGAATGAATAGCTTTTGGACCCGCCCGGCTGCACGCTTGCTGTGGCGAGAGGTTCCATTAACCAGAAAGGATCCGGTTTACGTCCCTTGTCTTGAGAGGAGTCCGACCTTAATTGTTTACTTATTCGTCGAAATGAAACGCCTTTCAGGACCGTGTTGCTAGTGTTCGACAGGGTGACTAAATGGGTTCTGGTTCTTTGCTTAATGGTGCTTTGTTCTCTGGTGATTTCGTCGTTGCGACGCACCAACTTGTTGGATACTTGTTCCGAGGAAGATAGTCTGGCTTGAGGAATTCCACGTGCCTGTTCCCGGGCTGTTTGAGCCATCCACGCAGCGACTCTGCTGAGGCTTTGCGTATCCACTTTTCCAATGCCAAGTTCATGTTCGGCGCCCGAAATTTCCCTGATCTTAACCAAGAATGACAGCGGGTCCGTACGAACACTGAGAATCTCACCTGTGACTTTTTGGGTGCCATTGATGAAGCCCTGAATGATCACGGCAGAATGGCTTTTTGAGGCAAAAACGAAGAGGGTTAGAATCAGCAGGATTGTTGAGCGCATAAACTGAATGGGTTTCTGATTCCAGGGTTTATCCCATATAGACTACCCTCCAGGCAATCTTTTAACTCAGCTTTGATGGCCTCCAGCGCTTCCTTTACATGTGTAAAGCCGGGCGACTTCGAGCTTTAGGACACCGATGAACGGTTCCTGTACCTTTCCACACGACGCGAAGCCTTGAAAAGACTCAAAGAGACTTGGCGATGGCACGGGCGAGCTGTTCCAGCGCTTCGTTCATGGCCGTGATGCGGCCAGTCATGGGTGCTTTGGTCGGCGGAATGGGAACCACGGTGCTGAAGCTCTGAGATTTCACATCGTCACCAGTCACGGGCTGGGCTTTCCAGGTGCAGCGCAGGATGAGATTGCCTGCGGCATCGGGATCAAACTGGGCAATGCGCAGTTCGACAAGATGTGTGTAGTCCAGCGCGACGAAGTCATCGACTGGCAGGATCGATTTCGAGCTGGTGAGACGACGAAGACTGGTGGCGATGACCCGGGAGATGCCAGTGTCGAGCGACTCAGACCAGAGATGCGAGACATGCATTTTCAGTTCACCGCTTGCATCACGCGTCACGAGTTCCTCCCGGTCCAAATAGGCAGGAAGCGAGGCTCGGGCGATGGCGATGCTCGGGCTCGATGTTTTTGCCATGCGGTCAGGTACAGTGGGCTCCAGCCGATGTCGTGTGGAGGTGTCACGCACAGGCGAGAGCAGGCTGCATGAAGTCGCCAGCAAAGGGAGAAAAAGGGAAAGATGCTTCATGGCTTTTGTTCCTTGCCTTTAAGGATGGCGTTGGGGTTGCGCTTGAGGTCATCAGCCAGCTCTTTGATGGCGCGGGCGGCGCGTTCAGTCTCCTGAAGCACGGACTGGATGCGCAGGACCATCGGGCCGCGTGGATTGGTGATCTTGGCGAGGTCATTCGAGGCGGTTTCGATGCTCGTCAGGCTGGTGTTGGCTTTGATGGCGACCTTGTCGATGTCCGCCATGATGGGCTCGATGCCTTTGTCCGCCTTGGCGATCAGCGCTTTCAGATCGACCAGCGCCTCATCGAGCGTGGTAAAGGCGTGGCTGATCTTGTCATTGCTGGTGACGGCGCGGATGTCCTTGGTGATCTCCACGACGTTGTCATTGATCGCCTTCATGTTCAGCTCTTTGAGCTGACCCTCGGCGCTGACCAGCACGCTGCGCAGGTCTTTGATCACACCGGCCAGATCAAGGGCGTTGATCTTTTTCAGGCCATCGGCCACACCGGCGATGAGTTCATCAATCTCCGTGGGGATCGTCGGCACCGTGGGATAGTCCGCCTTGCCCGGGCCTTCATAGACGAATCCCTCCACGTCAGGGACGATGTCGAACTCGATGTAAAGCATCCCGGTGAGCAGGCTCTGCTGCTTCATGCCCGCCCGCAGTCCTTCCTTCACCGCCTTGGTCACACCCTCATCCGTGGAAAAGTCGATGGCACTGCCAGTGGTGGCACCGACAGACTTCAACTCCGTCTCGGCCAGCTCTACCACGACAGGGATGATCTTGCGGTTCTTTTCCCGATCCACCAGCACGCTGATGGAGGCGACTCGACCGATGCGCACACCACCAAAGCGCACGTCCGATCCGACGAGCAGACCGATGGCGCTTTTCTCGAAGTGGAGCAGGATGCGGTGGGACTTCTCAAAGTATTTGCCCGCACCGAAAAGCACGATGGCCACTGCGGCGAGCATGATGCCCAGCAACGTGAAGGCTCCGATGAGGGTGGGATTGGCTTTTTTGCTCATGCTATTTTGTTTCGGCTCCGCGATTCAGGAAGCGCCGCACGGTGGGACTCTCGGAGTGGTCACGAAGTTCAGATGGATTGCCAGTGGCACCCATCGTGCGGGTTTCAGTATCGAGAAAGACGGAGTTGTTGGCGATGCTGAAGATGCTGGCAAGCTCGTGCGTCACGATGACCACGGTGGAGCCCAGGCTGTCGCGAAGGCGGAGGATGAGATCATCCAGCCGGCGTGAACTGAGGGGATCGAGCCCAGCACCGGGTTCATCAAGGAACAGGATGTCCGGGTCCAACGCCATGGCACGGGCGATGCCTGCGCGCTTGTTCATGCCACCACTGAGCTGGCTGGGGTAGAAGTCCTCGTAACCCGAAAGGCCGACGAGCGCGAGTTTGTAGGACACGAGATCACGAACTTCCTTGGCGGAAAGATCGGTGAACTCCTCCAGCGGCAGCGCCACATTTTCCGCGAGTGTGAGGGATGACCACAGCGCGCCGGATTGATACATCACGCCGAAGCGACGGATGAAGCGCTCGCGCTCCTCGGGATCGGTGGTGGTGAAGTTGTCACCGTCATAAAAGACATTCCCCCTCGCGGGCTCACGCAGACCGATGAGATGACGCAGCAGTGTACTCTTCCCACAGCCGCTGCCGCCCATGATGATGAAGATGTCCCGCGCGTGAATGTCGAAGCTCAGGTTGTCCATCACCACGTAGGAGCCATAGGCCATGCGCAGATCTCGCACGGAGATCTTGGCGCTGGGCGGGTTGGTCAAAGCGGTCGTCACAAGTCAGATGTCGAGGATGGTGAAGATAGCGGCGAAGACGGAATCAATGACCACCAGCGCAGTGATGGAGGCGACGACCGCACGCGTGGTGGCCTCGCCGACTGCGGCGGAGGAATTGCCCGCCTGCATCCCTTGCTGGCAGCCGGTAATAGCGATGGCGGCGGCGAAGAAGAAGCTCTTAAAGACGCCGAGCGAGGCCGTGGTAAGGTCGATGGAAAGGAGTGTCTCATTCCAATACAACACGGGCGGAATGCCCACGGTCACACCCACCACCATGCCACCGGCGATACCGATGATGTTCGAGTAGATCGTCAGCAGCGGCAGCATCAGCATCAGCGCCAACAGTCGCGGCAGCACCAGGAAATCAAAGGGGTTCAGGCCGAAGGTGCGCAGCGCGTCGATCTCCTCATTCGCCTTCATGCTGCCGATGTGCGCCGCAAAGGCCGCGCCCGTGCGACCACTCATGATGATGCCAGTCATCACCACGCCCATCTCCCGCACCATGGCGATGCCCACCAGATCGGCGACGAAGATGTTCGCGCCAAAATTGGTGAGCTGCACATTTCCCACGAAGGCCAGGATCAGCCCGATGAGGAAACTGATGAGGGAGACGATGGGCAATGCCTCAAGACCGCACTCCTGCACCGTCAGCCAGAAGTCACTGCGGCGGAAACGTGCGCGTCCGGTGAAGAAACGGATCAGCGAGAGGATGGCCTGCCCAACAAACTCCAGCGTTTCGAGGATGCTGTTCCAGATCTTGAGCGTCAGCTTGCCGAGTTCCTTGAGTTGGAAGGTGGCTTTCAAGTCGTCCTTCGTGTCGCCTTTCTCAGGCACGCCGAGCGCCAGTTCCATCAGGCCGCGCAGATTGTCAGGCAGGCCGTCCCAGGCAAGCCTGGCTTCACTGTCTGGCTCACTGACCGAGCGGATGTGCGCCAGCAGGAAGGCTGGCAGAGTAGAATCAAACTCACCCAATGCCGAGGTTTCATAGCTCACTGGCGGCGTGCTCGGCGCTGATCCCTCCACCTTTACCTGAGGGCCATCCCGATGCCAGACGCCAGACAGCGTCAACAACACAGCAGAGCCTTCCTGGCTCCAGCGAGCAAGGGGTGGGGCGGCATCAGCAGGGGGACTCAAGAGGCTTCATCTTCCATGACATGGGCGAGCAAACAAGGAGGTGTTTTATCACTTGCTGCGGAGCGGAGAGGGGAGGCACTTCGCTAGTATCTGGCTTTTGTTGATCGCAGAAGCCTGCCATCACCTTCGGTGATTCTCAGCAGGTCCAACGTAAGCTCTGGCTCTCAGGGCTTCAGACCTTCGACGATGGCTTTGACATTATGAGAGAGCATGGTCTCGAAGGTGTGGGCATCTTTGGAGGTGCCATCGGCGACGAGGGCGGTGCCGAGCTTCACGCCGGTGCTGCGGACGATCTCGGTGAGGACTTTTGGATTTGCCTGATCTTCGGGGAAGACGGCGCGGATCTTGTGATCTCGGATGACCTGGATGGCCTGGGCGATGTATTGGGGGGAGGCGTCGTCGCTGCGGCCGATGCCGAGGACGGGGACGCTTTTGAAGCCATATTCTTTGCAGAAGTAACCGAAGGCGGCGTGGGCGGTGACGAGCTTCCGATCACTGCGGGGGATGGCGCTGATCTGCTGCTGTGCCCACTTTTTGAGTTCGTCGAAGCGTTTGATGGCGGCTTTGGCTCCTTCGGCGTAGGCGGCTTCGTTGGCGGGATCGGCGGTGCTGAGTTCGTCGGCGATGATGCGGGCGGCGCGCTTCATGTTTTCCGCGCTGTGCCACCAGTGGGGGTCGATGCTGCTTTTTGAATGGGCGGGGCAGCAGACGAAGAGCTCTGAGCCGGGATCGAGGATGACGGAGGGGATGGGTCTGCCGACTTCGATGACTTTGGCGGTGGAGCCGACGCTGTCGCGGAGCTTGTCGAGGTAGGTTTCGAGATGCTTGCCCATGGCGAGGAGGAGGACGGAGCCGCGCATGGCGGCGATGTCGCGGGCGGCGGGCTCGAAATGATGGATGTCGCTGCCGGGCTTCAGGATGTCCACGACCTCGACATGGGCGCCGCCGACCTGACGGGCGACATCGGCGAGGATAGGGTGTAGGGAGGCGACCTTCACTGCGGCACTGGCGGCGGCGGGGAGGAGGAGGGCGGTGAGGATGAGGCGGAGACTTTTCATGATGAAGGAGGGAACGCTGTAAGTGGGGGGAAGCTAGCGGACTTCCGGGCCGCCCCAGGCGAGGCTGACCTGGGCCCAGATGGCGTGATCTTCGCCACGGGTGTTGGAGTTGTCGTAGTTGTATTGGAGGCGGAAGCGCATGGTGCGGGCGTCATTGGCATACCAGGTGATGCCGGGGCTGACACGGAAGCGGCTGTCCTGGCCGGTCTCGCTATTGCCGGAGACAAACTCGCCACGCAGGCCGAGTTCGAGGTTGTTTGGCAGGCCGTAGAGGGCGCTGAGGTAGCAGCCGAAGTCCTGCTGGGTCTCGGGGGAGCGGGTGTCGTCGATCTCATCCTCGACACGGAAGCGGTTGGTCATGGCCTCGGAGCGGATGCGGAGGTAGCGGCCGCCGGGGTCGAAGCCGTTTTCACGCCACTGGTATTCGAAATGCGCGCCATAGACGCTGGTGCGGTAGCCGCTGAGATTATCCCCCCACGCGCCGGAGGTGCCGAAGCGGAACTGGTGGAAGTCATTGTAGTTCATGACGTTCGTCCAGTTCAGGACGTAGATGAGGTCGTCGTCGCCGAAGTAGGATTCGTCCGCAGCATAGCGCGTTTCTTCTTCCTCATGATGCGCGTGCCCCTCATGTGAAGGTGCCCTGCCGATGGCGAAGTCGAACTGGGAGGTCCAAGGCAGCGGGGCGATCCAGGTGATCTCCGCGCCGAGGGTGGTGAGGGAGTCGTCTCCGAGCATCCGGGTATTCACGAGATACTGGTCCACCCAGTCGAAGCCATGGGGGTGGTAGGTGTTCTGGATGCCAAAGCGGTTATAAACGCGCCCGAGACGCAGTTCGAAGCCGCCGGGGATGTTTTTGAATTTCCAGAAAGCCTCTTCGAAGATCGGGTCGAAGTGGTCATCTCCATCCACGGCTCCGGCGAGGGTCACGAAGAACTCGTTGTGATCATCCAAACGGCCCGAGAGGGAAAACTCGATGTTTTGCAGTGTCACACCGTCCCGACGGATCGGGTCGTGATGCCCAGCAGCAAGCTCTTCCTGGTCAATGCTGCTCGTGCCATAGACCGTGTCGAAGTGAACATGCGGGAAAATCATATCCGCGAAACTGACATCCATCCCCGTCAGCCAGTCAGCCTTGCTCACCTTGCCATCCATCGGCAGGACGACGGGCGAGGACATGGCGCTGAAGGTGGAATACGCGTATTGCTGCTGCCGCTGGGCGGAGAACTGGGCGGATGTCTGCCCATGACTGGCAGAAGCCATGAGATGAAGGGCGGGAACAAGGTAGAAAAGAGTGCGGATAGGGAGGCGCATGCGTTCAATAAGGCAATGTAGTTGCATTTAAGTCAAGATCATAAAGGCAATATTATTGCATTATTGACCTTAGCCGTGTTTTGCCTTGAGCTTGGATGAGTCAAGTTGCCGGGAATGGCAGTGCTGCGAATTCGCTAATGAAGGCCCAAGGGTTCCCAATTTCAGACCTGTGCGGCAGATTTCTCTGATTTTATCGTTGGCAGATAATTAATATAGATAATATAATATCCATAGATTAACCTCCCCTCATGCTGACTTCATCCCGCTCCAGCTTTCGAGCCGCCCAAGCATTCACGTTTGTGGAGGCGATTTTCACCATCGCGATCATTGGGATCATGTCGGCCCTGGCTCTCAGCACCATTTCCAATGGTGCCCGCGATGCCAACCGCATCGTCTCAAGACAGCAGCAGGCGGCTCTCAATGAAGCACTGACCGCCTGGGTGATGTCTCAAACAAGAGTGGGAAACACGGCTCAAGTCCGCAGCCTCAAGAGCCTGCGGACTGAGTATAATGCCCTCGCCACCACCTCCGCTCGTTTCAATCTGCTGATACCAAACCTGAGTTCCAGTGACCCGAATGTTCGGAATGGATACCTGGATCAGACCACGGCAGACCATTTTCTCGAGTTCACCACGGGCACGGATCGCCTCTACAGCAAGGCTTTGAAAGGCGGCAGCCAGTATCTGACACTGCCGACGTGGCAGGATGGAAGCTTCCCCACTGTGGAACTCGTGAATGAGCAATAACCCAACACTCTCATGAATGCCTCTTCAACGATCCAAGCCAGCCCGCGTCGTCAAAGATTCCTCGGCTTCTCCATGGTGGAGATGATCGCCTGTGTCTCCATCATCGGCATCATCGCCTTCCTCGCCATCCCCTCCATCACCCGCATGAGAGGTGACAGTGAGCGCAATCTCGCCATCGCCCGCGCCGAGTCGATCAATCTGGCCATGGCGACCTACATTCAGGTCGTCGGGCGCACGCAGGCCGGGCTGAACTGGACCGCCGCTGGTAATAATAACCTTAAATACGACCTGATAAGACCTTACCTAGCCTACTCAGAGGCCACGATCACGACCTACATGCCGCAGGATTACAGCCTGACCTTACCCACCACGATCACCAGCATGACCAAGGCCGCGCTGACCGGGCCCAGTGGCGTCATTCCTTACTGACCACGGCCCATGATTTTCACCCATCGGACAACGAACGAGGCACACCTGCCAGCAGCGCCATCATACAGGCGCTGGGCAGGCTTCTCGATGTCTGAGATCGTGATGACCATCTCCATTCTCGGCATCCTGGCCACCATCGTCGTCGTGGAAATGAGCGGCAACTATGAGATCGCCCGTGCGACACTTGCCCGTGAACGCGTGGAGCAGCTCAACAACGCCCTGAACAGTTGGGCCATGGCGAACAATGAGTTGGTCTTCAACCGGATGGATGGCTCCGCTGCTGACGAACTCAAAGTGCTGCGGGACCTTCAATATCGTCATCCTGATGACAACAAGGCGGCCCTCAACAGCCCTTACATGCCGCCCGAGTACAATCCCAAGACCTCCAGCAACGAAAGCGACTACCGCATCCGCTGGAATGGTCGCCGATATGAGCTGCTCGTGCCCGGTAGCGTCGGCACGGGACTCAAGATGGTGTTTGATGCCTCTGACATCACCGCGCCCTTCATCTTCCCGCCCAATTACTCGTCAGGTGGCTTCTGAGCCACACTTACACGCCATGTCTGCCGCGACACTTCAGCCCCCAAACTCGCACGCTCCGCAATCCTTCGGAGATGCGAGTAATCCAACTTCCGCGACCATCGACACCAGGCAGGCGGCCATCCTGTCCATTGAGGGGCTGGCCATGCAGCACCGCATCCTGCCGGTGTGTCTCATGCGGGAGACCTGCTCCCCTGATGCCGAGCGCATCGTGCGGAAACTGGGCCGCGTGCCCTACGTCGCCGACCCCTGGCTGCCGGTGATGACCTTTGGTCCGCTGCTCGTCATGGCGCATCATAACCCGCGCGCTGGCGACACCTGGGGCGTTCCCGCCTTCCTCACCCTGCGCGTGCTCATCACGCCCGAGCAGTATCAAAAGACACGCAAAGATCTCGTTAACCGCTTTGGCCAGCTCCCCATCGCCCAACAAAGCAGCTTCGAGAGCATGGAGCCTCCGCGCTTTGATGAAATGGGGCTCGAAGGCACCTTCGAGTGGCTGATGGAAAACTACCCGTACGAGGACGTGGAGATCACCAAACTCCGCGGCTTTTACGAAACACAGAAGGAAAAGAACGACAGCCTCGGCATCAACCACTTCAACATCGTCCAGCGGAATCTCGGCGTGGTGCTGAACTACCTCGTCACGCGCGGGCGCGACTTCTGCTTCGCTGCCTCCGAGGCCCCACGACAGACTTTCTTCCCGCTCGCTTTGCTGGAGCGGCACAACGTCTATCCCCTCTACATCGGCAAAAATGCCGTCTTCATGCTCAGCGAGCACGCAGACAGTTACGCCTTTGAAGATGAATGGCTGAGCATGGGCAATGCCGCCGTGAAGATCATCACGGTGCTCACTGATCCTGCGGGCATCCGAGATGCCATCAACCGTGCCGGAGCCACCTTTGACCCCAGTGGCGTCAAGCTCGACAAGTCCACCCTCTCGGCATCCACCTCCGGCAATGAAGGTGTCATCGACATCATGCCGGAGGACATGGCGCGCATCAATCCCGCCAATCCCCAGCACAGCCCTGAAGAGCTTGTGCAGTGGGCGCTCTTCACCGCCATCCGCTGCCGCGCCTCTGACCTTCATCTCGAGAAGTTTTACAACCTCGCCCGCTTCCGTGCCCGCATGGACGGGAACATGAAGACCATCCTCACCGCGCCGGAATCTCAGCTGAACCGCTTCGTCGCCCTCATCAAAAACTACGCCGGGATGAATCAAAACCGGCAGGAGGCGCAGGATGGTCGTTTCGCCCTCAGCATCGGGCGCAGACGTGTCGATGTCCGCGTCGCCGCCGTGCCCACACGCCGCGAGTTTCAGAAGATCATCATGCGCTTCCTCGACAAGGCGGATGGCGTGAAGCGGCTCAGTGATTTCAATCTCGGCCAGCGCCAGATCGACATCCTGAACCGCACCATGATCCGTGACCAGGGCCTCATCCTCGTCACCGGCCCCACCGGCTCGGGGAAGACCACCACGCTCTACGCCCTGCTCAACAGTGTGAATGACGAAAGCGTCAACATCCAGACCATCGAGGACCCCATCGAATACGAGATCGAAGGCATCAATCAGACGCAAACAAACCCGCACCACGGCCTCAGTTTCGCCAATGGTCTGCGCGCGCTTCTTCGTGCTGACCCTGACATCATCCTCATCGGGGAATCACGTGATGCCGAGACCGCGAACTCTGCCGTCAATGCCGCCCTCACCGGACATCTTGTGCTGACCACCCTGCATGCGAATGACTCTCTCCGCGCCGTCTCCCGACTCATGAGCATGGGTGTGGAGAAGTATCTTCTCGCAGACTCCCTCGCCCTCTCCCAGGCCCAGCGTCTCGTTCGCCGACTCTGCACTTATTGTAAACGCCCCATGCAGGCACCTGACGATGTCCAGGCCATGCTGGCCAAACAAAATGTCATCACCCAGCCGCTCTCCACACCGCTCTTTATGCCCGTCGGCTGCCCTGAGTGCCACGGCACAGGCTACTCGGGCCGCGTCGCCCTCATGGAGCTCTGCGAGATCAATACCGAAGTGCGTGACCTCATCGAAGAAGCCGCCCCCATGTCCGCACTGCGCGCCGCCGCCTTCAAAAACGGCTTCTTCTCTCTCTACCAGGAAGGCTGCATGCAGGTCATGGCAGGCCACACCAGCCTTGATGAGATCAAGTGCCTCTCCTACACCGCCGTCACCTAACTTTAATTACCGTCACGTCTATGAATTCCAGCCCCAGCCTAGAAACCGGCAGTCTCACACGCGCCCCGGGACGTATTCTCGTCGTCGATGATGAGCATCACGTCCTCGCCGTCGCCAAGGCCATTCTCGAGTCCCACGGCTTCAGCGTTCAGGGCTGTGCATCGGGGGAGGAGGCGCTTGATATCGTCAACGAAAGTGCGGGCACTCCGAATCGCTTCAGCGTCATGGTGCTCGATCTCACCCTGCCAGGCGGCATGTCCGGCTTTGAGGTGCTGGAGGCCATCCAGTCCCTTGATCCCGACCTCCGCGTCATCGCCTGCAGCGGCTACTTCCAGGAGGATGCACGCGATCTCTGCAAGGCCATCGGCTTTACGGACATTCTCCAGAAACCCTACCCACTCGAAGACCTCTGCGCCATCGTCCGGCGCTGCCTGGTGCGCGAGCGTCAGCCCAATCTCGCACCCGCATGAAAGTCCGCGTCTCCATCGCCCAGAGATTCGCCACCCTCGGCGTCATCGCCATGGTCATCGGCGTCGTCGCCACCTCCATCTCCTTCATCTGGCAGGAGTTTCTCATCCTCCGCATGGCCCAGCGCTCCTACCTCGGCGCCGTCATCCGCGAGGCGCAGAGCGAGCTCGCCCACCAGTCCCTCTCTGCGGAGCAGCTCGCCGGCCTGCGCCATCTGAATGCCGAGTCCATCATTCATCTCCAGATGCGGCTGAAGATCGTGGATGTCCCCGCCATGATCCAGCAGCTCGGCCTGCGCATCGAGATAGCCGGCCCCCATTCCAAGGACAGCAAACCCACCTTTGATAAAACCCCCTACATCGTCGTCCACGACACCGATGTGAGCCTCCAGCCCCAGGAGCCTGATGCCTCCCGCATCGAAGAAGTCACTTACCGTCTCATGGCTGGCTCCTCCATCGTCGTCGGAGATTCCCCCATTTCCTGGCAAAGCAGCCTCTTTGGCAAAGGTGATTGGCTCTTCGCCGGTGGCCCGCTTCACAGTCCCGATGGCCGCATCGCCGGGGCCATCATCGTCCGCCAGCCACTCGTTCAGATCCGCCATCTCATCAATGTCCCACGTCTCATGGTGCCCCTTCTCGGATCTGCCGTCGGCCTTCTTCCCGCTGTCCTCGGTTTCTTCTGGTTAGGTCGCACCATCACGCGGAAAACCACCGCGCTCATCCAGGGTTTCGCCGCCATCCGCGCGGGCAATCTCAACCACCGCCTCCCCGCCAAAGGCCGGGATGACCTTGATCTACTCCAGGAATCCTTCAACGAGGCACTCACCCACTTCCAGAGCGAGGAAACGAAGCGCGCCCAAACACTCGCCGACTTCCATCAGGCACGCAAACAGGCCGAACAGGCCACCGCGGCCAAAGGCGACTTCCTCGCCAACATGTCCCACGAGATCCGCACCCCGATGAATGGCATCATCGGCACCACCTCACTCCTCCTTGAACTCGGTCTCGCCCCCGAGCAGGAAGACCTCGTCCGCATGATCCGCTCCTCCGGTGAGTCCCTCCTCCACCTCATCTCCGACATCCTCGACTTCTCCAAGATCGAGTCCGGCAAAATGGAGCTCGACTCCGCTCCCGTGGAGATGGAAAAACTCCTCTCTGAAGTCGCCGATGTCTTCTCTTACCGCGCAGCGGAAAAAGGGGTCGAGCTGAACTTCCACGTCGATGCCGCCTTGCCGCGCCTCTTCCTCGGCGACTTCCAGCGCGTGAAGCAGGTCCTCGTCAACCTCGCCGGCAACGCCATCAAATTCACCGAGAAGGGCGAGATCCTCATCCTCGCACGGCAGGTCAGCCGCCGAACCAAAGAAGGTGACATCCCGCACATCCACTTCTCCGTCCGCGATACCGGCATCGGCATCCCGGGGGACAAGATCGGCCAGCTCTTTCAAGCCTTCATCCAGGCTGATACCAGCACCACCCGCAAGTATGGCGGCACCGGCCTCGGGCTCGCCATCTGCCGCAGACTCTGCCGCCTCATGGGGGGAGAGGTCAGCGTCGTCAGCGAAGAAGGCCACGGCTCCGACTTCTTCTTCGAGATCCCCCTCCGCATCATCCCGGACAACGATGGCCGCGAAGAAGAAAACGGCTGGCTTGAGACCGTCAGAGACCGCCGTGTCGTCTATCACAGTCCGCACAGCACCACCCAGCAGATCATCTCCCAGACCCTCCAGCTCTGGGGTGCCTCCGGCATCGCCCAGCCGCGCGTTGACATCCCAGCCGCCGATCTCGCCCGTGATCTCCATGATGCCGCCGTCTTCATCCTCGACGTCCGTGATCTCTCCCCCGAGGCCGCCCAGCCCATCCTCCAGGCCGCCATGGCCCAGGGAGCCGCCATCATCGCCCTCCTCCCCCTCACCCGTTGGAAGATGCGTGACAGCTACTCCCCACCCGGCTGCACACGCTTCATAAAGCTCTCCAAACCCGCCAAGCGCCGCGAACTCCTCCGCTCCCTCGCCGAGCTCATCCGCATGCCTCGTGTCGCCTCCGGCCCCATGTCCGCCTCAGACTTCGCCTCCGCCGCCACAAACATCGCCCCGCTCCATCCCAAGCTCCGCCCCGTCATGGCCGCCGTCAGCGCCGCGCCCATGCTCCATCAGCCGCTTCAGCACGCCGTCTCCCCGACTGCTCAAATCCCAGCCGTCACTCCCGCCTTCCAGCCCCCCTCACTCGAAGCCACCTCCACTCCGAGCCTGGAATCCACCAACCGCGCCGCCTCCGCCGGGCACGATGCTCAGATCTCCCAGTCAACGAACCGCGCCATCGCCGCCGCTGCCAAGGCGGATGGAGGCGACAGTTTCGCCTCCCAGCACCCCGCCCGCATCCTCCTCGTCGAAGACCAGCCGCTGAACCAAAAGATCGCCGTCATGCTTCTCCAGCGTCTCGGTTACACCACCATCGACGTCGCCAACAATGGCCAGGAAGCCGTCCAAAACGTCTCCGCTTCCAGCTACGACCTCATCTTCATGGACCTGCAAATGCCTGTCATGGGGGGCATCGATGCCGCCCGCACCATCCGCAGCAACTTCCAGCTCAAGAACCAGCCCGCCATCATTGCCATGACCGGCCACGCCCTCACCGGCGTGAAGGAAGAGTGCAAAGCCGTCGGCATGAACGCCTTCCTCACCAAACCCGTCTCCCTCGACGACTTCCGCCGCGCCATCCCCCCCAGTTTAGAAAAAGGCGCCGCCATGAAACCCATGATCCTCTGAGGTCTTCGAGTGCAGCGTCCCCTGACTCCTCGTGTTTCAGGTGCTGTCCCTTCCAGGAGTAAAAGCGGCCCACGTGGGCGAGCTGAGCCGCCAGAGCCCACGCATAGCTCAGCACGCAAGTCCAGCCAGCGAGGCATTGGCGTCTGCGGGGGCTGAAAGCAAAAGTCATGAAGTCGGTTGTTCTTCATTTGCCAGATCAGAGGCCTCGTGGCAAGTCAGCAACACATAGCGCACGCAAGTCGCGTTTCTCACTCGTTGTCGTTGGGGGTCTCTGCTGAAAGATGCACAAGGGGAGCTTTAGGGGTTGGCGGGGACAGCACTGGAGGTGGGTGGCCCGTGTGTTGAAGCGTCGGGAGATAAGAGTGGCCGATGGACGTTTAGTCTGCCGTTGCTCAAGAAGCTGGCTGCGAGTTTAACTTGATCTTGAATAGCGAGCTTTTTGCTTGGCTATTGGTTGTTACATTGAAGTATCGAGGAGCTTGTTTGACTGCGAATTTGAAACGGGACGCCTTCGGTGTTGCCGTTGGTTGCCACATTTTCCGTTCTCTCCTTTCTTTCTGACCCCGTTCTCTCCTTTCTTTGCCCATTTCAGAGAAGCTCTTTGAAACGAGAAACCTTATCGTCATATCTCCCCGCTGGGAACAATGAGACTGTTTTCCCTTCATCGGCTGTTGTGTGGTACCCGCCTAGCTGCATCCCTAACTTCATTAGCATCACAGACCCGACCCATAGTTTTGGGCTGCGATCCAGCTCAATAAGCTTTCTCAAGGCGTCTGCATCCTGGAAAAGATCAATCCCAGAATATTCCAGAGTCCCTTCAAAATCTGTACCAAATCCAGCATGTATGAGTTTGTTATCGTTATCGAACCCAAGTGAAATTGAACCATAATCGCGACATGTGCCAAGGTTGAAAGGTGCCTTGGATACATGGGTGGCTGAACCCAAAATCAGCTCAACTTCCTCAATCAAAGCGCCAAATTTAAGCGGCCCCACACTTATTAGCGGAACAATTTCGTATTTCATATTAGTTGGTTATGTGATTTTTTTCGAGTGACGATGATGGTAGAGACCAAAAACTTGGGAAGTCATTTCCTTCTTCCGATTTTCTTGGCCTGTTCACTGGAGTTCATTGGAATCATATCTTTGCTTCTTGCGTAACCCATCATTTCTCGCATCGCCGAATTATATTTCTGAGGATTGCCTACTTCGCGAGCAACACGGCGAACATCCCGGATTTCAATCGCCATAGCACCACGCATACCTTCGTTCTCTTTTGCGCTAGAGATGGTGGCTTCAATATTTTCAAGATATTCACCATGCCCCATTCTTTTGCCGTTACTGCTCGTTTTGGCGTGGTCACTTGGATCCATCTGAATAGCTGGTCCATCAGGCTCGCCTAGCCCGCTCACTGACTTTGCGGGCATGTGATGTGATTCTATTCCAGGCTCTTGCATCTTGCTATGAGCGCCTCCTTTGAAATCGCCTTTGCCCTTCTTCCCCGCAATAATCGCCATCCCAAGACCGGCGGCTGTAGCAAGCGAGAGCTTTCCGCCATCTGATACCTCTTCAGCAGCAGCCACGAGTGTTTCGGCTTTCCCCTGAACTTCAAACGCCTTGTCCGCCATCTTCGCGCCCATCTTGGCGATTTTGAGGGCACCTTTGCCACCAGGGATGAAGGAGGCTCCCAGGCTCGCGGCGGATTCGGCTCGGCTGATGGCTTCTCCGGTGATCAGATCCTGACCGGCCACGAACTCCACGGCACTCTTGATCGTCGATACGCCGGGGATGAAGTCGAGTCCGGTCGAGAGGGCATCTCTCCACCAAAGGCCATCGGGGTCCCACTTGCTCCATGGGTTCTGCATGACATACGCATACAAATTAGGCCCATCCACAAAACCCGCAGGATCTCTGGAGAGCCACACACCCGTCTCGATGTCGCGATACCGGAACCCTTCATTCAGCAAGCCTGTCGGGTCTTCGTCCTTCGAGTTCGCGCGTTGTTTGTCCGCGTTCGTGCCCGTCTCCTTCGTGCGCTTGCCGTAGGCTTCGTAGCTGGCGGTCCAGGTCAGGGTGCCGGTGCTGTCGCTCTGCGCCACGATGTCGCCACGGCCGTTGCTCAGGTTGTATTTGAGCGTAGAGCTGAGGGCAGAGGGCGGAGAGCCAGCAGCAGAGTTCCTGGCGGAGTAGAGCAGGCCGCCCACACCACCGCCCATGTCGGGGCCTCGGGTGTATTCCACCGTGGGCGGAGAGCTAAGGGCGGAGGGCGGAGAGCCTGAGGTTTCCCACTCGGCGAGGCTCAGACCTCCAGCGAACACGATGGTCGTGTGCTTCGCGGTAGTGGCGGTGGTCTCGTGGGTGCCGGTGCGCCTTGTCCGGTAATCGTAATCGTAGCTGTGCACGCTGGCGTCAGGCATCACCACCGCGCTCAGGCGGTCTTGTGCGTCCCAGTGGTAGGCCGTCACGCTTGTGGTCGTCGTCGCCATCTCCGTCACCGTCTGGCTCGTGCGGTTCCCGTTGTCGTCGTAGCCCAGCGTGGCGCTCTTCATCAGCGTGCCTGCCGGGGCGCTGCGCTTCTCCCAGGCGGTGAGCTGGTTCGCCTCGTTGTAGGTGTAGTCCCAGAACCCTGGGTCCGTGCCGCCGGTCACCGTCTTCGTATCCCGATTGTTCGCGGCGTCATACGCATAGTTGGTGGCGGTCACTCCCTGCTCGGGATCAGTGATCGTCTCCGTCTCCAGGCGATTCGCCCCATCATAGGTCATCGTCGTCGCACGCACCCCGGCGGCACGATCCACACTGCCCGGCCACACCTCATGCTGCGCCACCACATTCCCCACGGCATCATGCGCCCAGCCAAACTCGGCCATCACATCATTCTCCTCACGCTCCATCAGGCTGCGGAACAGCACGCGATTCACCAGCCGCCCGGCCACATCATAGCTGTTCTCCGTCACCTGACCATTTCCACCGATCAGCATCACCGCACGCCCCGCCAGATCATACCCGTAGCGCGTCATCTGCTCACCCTGCGTGATCGTTTCAGGCCGGTTCAGCGCATCGTAGCTCGTCTCCACCACCTGCCCTGTCCCGTACTCCGCCCGCACCCGGTTCCCCACCAGATCATAAAAATAAGTGTGCAGCACCCCGCGACTCGTCTCCGTCTTCAGGCGGCCTAGCGCATCATAGGTATTCACCACCGTGGCCTCCGGCCTGTCAGCCTCCACCACGCTCAGCAGGCGACCGCAGGCATCGTAGCTCCGCGTCCGCACCAGCCCGGGAGCCGTGCTCGTGATCAGCCGGTCACGCACATCATAAGTGTAGCTCGTCATCACCTCCTTCGGGTCCGTCTGGCTCGTCTTGTGCAGCGCATTGTAGGCATGAGTCCAGGTGTCCCCATTGGCAAAGGTCTGGCTCGTCAGCCTGCCGAGCTGGTCATAGACAAAGGTCGTCGCCTGCTCCAGCCCATCGATCACCTTCGTGCGATTCCCCGCCGCATCATACTCGAACTCATTGACGATCCCCGCAGCATCCTGCGTGGCCGTCAGGCGGTTGTGCGCATCGTATTCATTGGTCACCGTGCGGCTCAGCGCATCCGTCACCGTCAGCACATTGCCATTCGGATCATAGGTGGAGAAGGTGGCATGGTTCAGCGGGTCCGTGCTTTTCCAGAGGCGACCAGCCGCATCGTAGTACTTCCGCACGATGGCCCCCGTGTGATCTTTGACCGAGGTCACGCGCCCCGCATCATCATAGGTCGTCACCGCCTCCGGCCAGACAAAGGCCCCGCCCACACTGTCCCACACCCGCGCCGCATGGATGCTCACCGGCCGGTTCCGCTCATCGTAAGTCGAGTACGTCACCCGCCCCAGCGCGTCCGTCACCTGGGTCACATTTCCAGCCGCATCATAGGCCGTCGTCGTCACCGCACCATCCTCACCCGGAGCCGCAGAAGGTTGGAAGACAGCCACCGCACGCCCGATGGCATCATAGTGGGTCACCGTCTCCGCCCCCATCTCATTGATGGACCTCCAGACCTGCCCGTGATGCGTGTAGGACTGCTGCACAAACGCCCCGCCAGGGAAGGTCGTCTTCACACACTGTCCCAGGGCATCGTACTCATGTGTCGTCACACGGCTCAGCGGGTCCGTGACGGAGATCGGGTTCCCGCCCGCATCATAGACCGTCGTCGTCGTGCCGCCTGGGGTGGAGGACTTCGTCAGCGGGCGATAAAGCTTGTCATAGGTGATGTTCGTCACCAGCCCGTTGGGAGCCGTCACCTGCGTGGGCTTGAAGCCGCTGCTGTCAAAGACACTGCCGCCGCTGTTGGCCCCGTAGGCATAGGCAGTGGTGAGGCCGCCATCATTCGTGCTCATCAGCCTGCCGTGGGCGTCATAGACATTCGTCGTCACCTTGCCTTTGGCGTCCGTCTGCGTCAGCACCTGACCACGCGCATTGTAGGTCGTGAAGGTGCTGATGTCCCCGTTGAAGGTCGGCGCACCCGTGCTGGCATCCATGCCCTGCTCCGTGTAGCTGAACTCCGCCACCCCATTCCCGTTCAGATCCACCGTGGAGCTGATGCGGCGGTTGAAGTCGTCATAGGCATGGAAAGTCTTCGTGCCCATCTCATCTGTTTCAATGGTGAGGTTCCCGTGGGCATCATAGTCCAGGCTCTTTTTCGGATTGTTCGTCCATCCACCAAGTTGATCGTCATCGTTCGGCGTCAGGTCCGGGAAAAACACCTCGCTCAGCCGGTTGCTGGCGATGCCATAATTAAAGCGGGTCGCATACCCATTGGCATCAATGACCATCCGCTTCTGACCATCGAAATCCTCAATGGTGGTGGTGCTGGTAAGCGCGGTGAAAGTACTTCCAGTTTGGTAGCCGGTTTCCGTGGTCTTTTCCCGCCACCATCCCGGCCTGTCCGCCGCCGGAGCCGCGAGCAGGTGACGTGTCACCGTGGCAGGCATGGGCTCACCCGCCAGTTGCTCCACCGTCTGTTTCGTGATGCGTCCGGGGAAATACGTATCAAACTCATACAGCGTGCGGCGCTGGATTCCCTGGGTGGTGCTGATCGTCTCCTGGGTCCGGCGGCCTTGACCATCCACCACATAACTCGTCGTCACGCCACGAGCGTCCTTGACCGACGTGAGAATGCGGGTCGCGGGGTCATAGGTATAAGTCTTGGTCTGACCGAGCGCGTTGGTTTCAGTCGTCGGGTCATCGTAATGCATCACCATGTCCAAGGGCTGCATCGGGAAGATCCGAACAGACACCGTGTCCTCGTAGCTGAAAGTTGTCTGGTTGCCGGAAAGGTCCGTCGCGCTTTGCAGGGCCATGCCTGCCTCGGGATTGAAGGCGAATGTTTCCCGCAAAACGGAGTCAACGCTTCCCCAATGCAGATCCAGATGGCAATAACTGGCGATGGCCTGAATGTTGGAAATATCCTCATCCACCCCCTGACCAGAAGCACCCTTCAAGTCGGGGGCATAAATGCTGGGCTGCGAATAGTTGTAGGTGAAATTTCCGGCTGCACTGCTGAAGCTGTTCACAATCGGAGGCAGCGCAATCTGCCCAGCAAGAGTAAACACTAGCTTCTCGGAAGCCGGCCCGAGCTTGGAGCTTGATATGTCAAGAGTGCTGCCGTCAGGCCTAATGACGCTGTCCAGAAGCATGGGCAAGCCGCTGCTCATGCGTTTCACAAGCTGGTTTTCTTCATAAGCCGTGGTCATGATGCTATTGTCGATGTTCCAGTTAAAGCCATAGATGCGGGACAGCTCATCAAAGATGAGCCTGAGCGCCAGATAGCGTGTTTTAGCGATGGCTCCGTCCTTGAGGCGCGGGGGGGCATCCTGCTGTTGGAGGTCATAATCATACTGAACAAAACTGCCTCCCCGCTGGACGGCTGTGAGAACTTTCAAAACCTCCGCCTGATCATCCGTGCCAACTTCCCCGCTGCCGATGCCCCTGTCCTGGTAAATGTACTCCACCATGTCACCGCCGGGTGACTGCACCCGGGTCACGCGTCCGTTGTTTTGTTGAATGGTGATGGCATGTCCCGGCCTCTTTGGGTCGAAAATTTTCCAGGGTATGAGCGTGTCACAAGTCGCGGCTGGGGGCACCGATGCGGGAGGGTAGGAGTAGATCAGTTCATTCCCCCAGCGATCCCGCACCTTGGTCAACCGAAAATATACATAAGTCGTTGGATCGCCACCGCTGATTCGGTCAGGAGAGAATGTCTGCGGGATGTAAACTCTTGAATAAGTACAGGTCGTGCCGAACTTCCGCTTCAAGACCATTTCATCACCCAACGATCCTTCCAGGGTGTCGAACAAGGTTTTCGGATCACGCACATCCTCAGTGGCGTGAGTCCAGCCGTCATTGTGGTAATAGAACACCTGCTGCTGCCCCTGCTCGTCCACCACCATGGCCTTGCCAGCCGTGTTGCTTGTGATGCCGCTGGAATCCTCAAAGCGGATGTAGGAGCAGAGGTTGGAGGTCCAGCCAGGGCCGAACGCCAGTTCAGGCCTCTCACTGGGGCGCAGACCATACCTCGGAGACCAGGACTCCTGGGTGACATCCCGCCGGACAGAAAGTGGCAGCAATGAATCCTCCAGAGACACATACACGTCACTGACGGAGTGGCGCAGGTTCAGGCTGAAGGCATCAATGTACGTCTCCTCCGGTGCCTCACCGCTCTCATCTTGGTTCTGCGGTTTGGAGTCAGGCAGCGGCACACCATTCAGCCCCATCTTTCGGTGTCGCTGCCCCGTGCTGATGCTGAGGCTGGTAGAGCCTAGAATGGTGGGCGGATCATCATCACCTCCGCCGTCACCTCCGCCGTCACCTCCACCATCATCGTCATCATCCGGGAAGCATTCACAATTGGTGCCGAAACAACCACAGCCATCGACCCCACAGGTACAGATTCCAGTGTGCCCGCTGCCGTTGCAATCCTCACAATTGATCCTGAAGTCGTTGTCACAAAAGCCGCAGTCTTTTGGCAGCGTGCCATCCCCGCCACAGGGATCACACAGCAGGCCCCCCAGGCCAAAGCAGGCACTGCAATCCCCCGTGGTGTCACATGCTCCGCATTCAGTGCCCGGCAGGGTGCCATCTCCGCCACAGGTCCCACACGTCGGCATCCCTCCTTCACAGGCACCGCATGAGACGTAGATAAAACCTGTGTTATAACAAGAGGTACACTCGCCTTCCAGCGGACAGAGAAGACACGGCTCGATCCCGCCACCGCTTCCCCCACAAGAACTGCAACCTGAAGAGCAGTCTGGGCATGTGGCTCCAGGGATAATCCCGTTGCCGCCACAAGCGGAGCAGCTCCCGCCATCGCAGCCACAGGGCTGCCAGCCGCCCTCACAGGAGCCGCACTGTGGCAGCACCCCATTGCAGAAGGTGCAGGGCACCCTGCCGACTTCCGAGCAGGTGCTGCAGTTTGTCTGCCCACAGGCAGGCGGATCGTCGTCCTCCTCTTCGTCACCACCCCCGCCTCCTGGAGCATCATCATCATTGTCATCGACCACGCCATTCACCGTGTAGTCTTTGACCGTTCCGATGAGCAGTTCATTGGCAATAGCCGCCCTGTAGCGGTTCATCAGCCCGCCCACCCTTGGTGCCTGGGTGGACGTATGAAAGCGTGTCGTGTCACTGGTGCCTGCCTGCGTCTCCTTCGCCAGCGGGTTGCTGTCAAAACGGAACTCATTCAGGCTGGAGAGATGGTCTTTGTCAGGGTCACGTCCGGCATCTGTGGGGTCCCGCAGATTCAGGCCGTTGACGTGATGATGGTGCCTGCCGTAGCGCTGCTCAAAACGATCACTCATGCCATCTCCATCCGTGTCTCCGGGTGCCTTGGCACGCTTCCAATAGAGATCGAAGCTCATGTTGATGAAAGCCAGGTCCGCCGCCGTGCCATTCGTGGACAAGAGCGTGGGATTCAGCCCATAGCGGACCTCCTCATAATTCAGCACCCCGTCATTGTCCGGATCAGCCGTGGCGTCATCTGGATCAGTTTTTGACATCAGGCCCGGAGACACGGCCGCCCAGTAGTCTTCCACCACATCTGGGATGCCGTCATCATCATCGTCATAGTGGCTGGTATTCAAAGTCAGACTGAGGCCGGACTGGTAGGCGGTCAGGTTGCTCACGCCGTCACCATCCAGATCGCCATGAGCATCCAGGGCGTCATCGGCATCCAACCCATAAAATGCCTCAATGCGGTTCGGGATGCCGTCCGAGTCGGTGTCCTGATTGTCCACCACCTGATAATCCAGCAGGGCCGGATTCAGCGAGCGTGGCTGGGAGGGATTGCTGTAAAAGACATACAGCTCCTCGTAGTCCGTCAGATAATCGCCGTCCGAATCCACGGCAGCGGGATTCGTGTGGAACTGGGTGGACTCATCATAGTTGCTGATGCCGTCACCGTCACTGTCAGCCCCGTTGTCTGCATCATCCGGCCAGGCATCCGCCGGATCAGGCACACCATCCCCATCACGGTCAGCCCATGTGCCTCCATACTCGACCCCGTTGTAATGGTAGTGAGGCTCGCCATTCCACACATCGTTAGGCCAGGAGTCCGCCGGGTCCGGCACGCCGTCACCATCTGCATCCTGCCACGGGCCGGAATAATGGGTGTCGTTGTACCAGTAGCCTTCTGGAGTAAGCGGTGTCTCATCGGCAGGGTCGGGAATGCCGTCATTGTCACTGTCCGTCCAGGTGCCGCCATACTCAGTTCCGTTGTAAGTGTAGCTGCCGTTGGGAAAGGGGTCCACCGGATCAGGAACACCATCATTGTCACTGTCCGTCCAGCTGCCGCCATACTCCACGCCGTTGTAGTTGTAACTGCCCCAGGGGAAGGGATCTGAGTCATCAGGAATGCCGTCGGCATCAGAATCCTGGGGGGTGCCACCACCTGAACCTGCACCATTGTCAGGATCAGTCATGTGGCTGTCCTGCCAGTTCAGCAGCCCGTCACCATCAATGTCGTTAACCAACGGTTCTGTATCCCAGGGATTGTGGATGCCATCTCCATCCGCATCATAGTAGCTGTAGAACGGCGTGCCGCCCGCCGTCAGATCGTTGTAATTCACCTGGGGAATGATGCTTTGGAGGTACTGGTAATACTCGTCGTAATCACTCACTCCATTATTGTTCGAGTCCCAGAGCCATGGGTCCGTGGCCAGCCCCCCAGAAAACAACGGCCCCAGGTCCCGTTCGTCTTTGTCTGTAAGCCCATCATAGTCCGAATCGATTCGGTAAGGGTCAGAGCCGAAGAGTGCCTCCTCCGCATTTGTCATGTAATCACCATCGCTGTCCTGCTCCCACCAGGAATCACCCGCAGGCGGGTCTTCGACCCATTCTTTGACACCATCGCCGTTCGTGTCCGACCAATAAGAACTGACCGTCAGCGGCTGGAGGATCATGCAGACCATCGCGAAGAGCTGCATGGCAGAAGCCCAGCGGCTGCGGAAACGGGGGAGGACAGGGTTGTAGATGGGAGTCATGCCGTTTGAGGAATGATTCCGTTTATTGGATGGGCATGGCCGCTGGCGAGCTTTTTTAGAGAACTTGGCTAAAAAAAGAGTGGTGGTCCTCTTGAGGCACAAGTCCATGCCACTGCCTAATCTGGCGTTTGAGGCTGATCATCAAGGAGTTGTATCCCGGTTAAGTGCGCCAGACCTCCACGCTGCCGTCTGGAAGCGTGGCCTCAGATTTTTTCCGCCCCAAGATTTTTTCTAACGCTTCGCAGGAAACGCAGTCCATGACCGGCGAATGCTTTTATCCACCCCTTGGGCATCATGCAAGCGAAGGCTTCCTCTGACTCATCCCGGCCTGCGGCCGGGAAGGCGAAGGTTTTGCCGGTGAAGAAACGGCCGCCAAGGCGGCGGAAGGAGGCGTTGGTTTCGGTGGATGAGTTCGTCCAGGATGTGCACCGGCTCTACCAGCGCGAGTTTTTGTTGTTCTGCCCCTCCGTGGCGTGGCTGGCCCGGGAATCCGGCGTGCCGTATGAGACACTGCGGCATTTCCTGACCGACTCCCAGCACATGCTCTGCCCAGTGAATGAGGAGAAGGTGGCGCGGGCCATGGGGCGGAACACCGGCTATTTCTACCGTGTGGTGGAGCGCTGGCACCGCTTCCGCGCCAGGAAGCAACAAGCCCTGGCCGCCCGCAGCATCCAACAGCGTCTCGGGTGGGTCTGGCTGCCTCTGCTGGACCTGGGTGAATACGTGGGTTGGAACTTTTTTTCGCCGCTCTGTCTGAGCGTTGCCTAATATAAAGCATCGGGCGTGCCAAGCGGTGTACCGGATAGCCGGGATTCCCAAAAAGGACTTCTGGGTGGAAGATGTGCCCATGAAGGCGACGCTCGATCAACCACTCGGAGACAGGGAGACCTGGAGAGGGGAGGCGGTGGCCGCCCGCGCTGATGCCAATGCCGCCGAGAGGCCCAAAAGCCTGATGGGGCGCTTTCACGGACGAGTTTGTGTACCTGACGGACGGTGCGTCATGCCTGACGGATCATCCGTCATACCTCACGGACGGTGCGTTATGCCTGACGGTTCGTCCGTCATGCCTGACGGACGGCGCGTTATGCCTGACGGCTCGTCCGTCATGCCTGACGGACGGCGCGTTATGCCTGACGGCTCGTCCGTCATGCCTGACGGACGGCGCGTGATACCTGACGGCTCGTCCGTCATACCTCACGGACGGTGCGTTATGCCTGACGGCTCGTCCGTCATGCCTCACGGACGGCGCGTTAGCCCTGACGGCTCGTCCGTCATGCCTCACGGACGGCGCGTTATGCCTGACGGATCATCCGTCATACCTGACGGACGGCGCGTGATACCTGACGGCTCGTCCGTCAT
>Ga0075152_10000460_pt1 | contig 30853 bp, 32 predicted proteins | sample JI61114C2DNA_FD_70964 | JGI IMG/M metagenome (GOLD analysis project Ga0075152, IMG submission 70964) | Wastewater effluent complex algal communities from Wisconsin, to seasonally profile nutrient transformation and Carbon sequestration -... | ecosystem: Engineered > WWTP > Effluent > Algae...
CCCGATTTACAAATTTCTCATCATCACGGACAAGCGCGCAAGGTTACATACCACAACCTAGAATTTCTAGTTATCCCGCTTTATCATCCGGCAGCCGCACTTTATAACGGATCGATGCGCCAAGTTTTGATCGATGATTTTTTACAAGCAAATACGTTATGTAAAAAACTAAAACATTGACAAAAAGCCCCATCTTTGCTACAATTAGAAGAACATACGAAGAGGGAACCCTTATAGACCTACGATCTCTCGACTCTGAAATATCACTAAACAATATATTAATTTAAGGAGAAACATACCTTATGGGTCAACAAAGACTCAAAACACCGCAGGCCGACGATATGTCGAAGCGGCCAAATCAAACAAAACCACGTTCAAACAACACTGTCTTGAACAACACAACTACTAGAAAAGGTGAAGTTTTCCGCGCACAGCGCCGGATCTCTGAAGGCGTCAATATGCAGGCCAGCCAGCATATCATCAATGTGCCGGTCAATAAATCAATCTACAACGGCTTTGGTGGCAAGCAGTTTAGCCTGGCCGAACAAAAAAACCGTCCGCGTCCGAACGGCCCTGTACTAAAGATCATCCCCATCGGTGGTCTCGGCGAAATGGGCATTGGCAAAAACATGATGGCCATCGAGTATGAAGATGAGATCGTTGTGATCGACGCCGGTTTCTTGTTCCCAGGCCCTGATTATCCTGGTATCAATTACATCACACCAGACATTACCTACCTCGAAGCAAACAAGCACAAGATCAAGGCGCATATCTTTACCCATGGTCACCTTGACCATATCGGTGCCTATCGTCATCTTGCGCACCGAATCCCGGCTCCCATTTACGGGGGTAAGTTCACTCTGGGCATGGTGGCTCGCACTATGGAAGAAGCGACCAGCGGCTACGAGCCGGAGTATCATGTGCTCGACCCTGAGTCACATGAGCGTGCCCAGGTAGGCGACTATTTCAATATCGAGCTAGTGCGTGTCAACCACTCGATTCCTGATGCGACAGCTGTTGTGATTCGTACACCATTTGGCGTCTTGGTCAATACCGGCGACTGGCGATTTGATGAAAATCCTGTCGACGGTCACAAGTTTGACATGGAACGCCTGACCGAAATCTCAGCCAAAGAAGGCATCAAGGTGCTCATGAGCGACTCGACCAGTTGCGAGGTCGACGGCGAAAACACCCATGGTGAACATGATGTCCAGGCGACCTTGGGTGAAATTATGGATAAGTATACCCAAAATCGCCTTATCATCAGCTCATTTAGCAGCCAGCTGCACCGCATGCAGGTCATCCTCGAAGAGGCGCACAAGCACGGCCGCAAAGTTGCCGTTGCCGGCTATAGTATGATCCAAAACCTCGAAGTCGCACTGCGTACTAGCACCGTAAAAGTTCCGAAAGACACTGTCGTCAAGATGGAAGAAGCGGTCAAACTGCCAGATGGCAAGGTTGTCGTGGTCTGTACTGGTAGCCAAGGTGAGTTCAACGCCGTGCTCAACCGCATGGCCTCGGGTGCTCACAAGTACATGAAGGTCAAACCAAACGATATCGTCGTCTTTAGCTCCAGTGTGGTGCCAGGCAATATCAAGTACGTCGTACGGACAATCGACGGCCTCATGCGCGAAGGCAGTGAAGTGATGCGCGATCGTCATCAGCACCTTACCGGTGTCAATGGTCCGCTGCACTCGGGAGGACACGGGCACTATCTCGACCATATCAAGTTTATCAGTGCCCTTCATCCTACCTACTACGTGCCAATTCACGGTGAATTTCATATGTTGGTGCACAATGCACGTATCGCCGAACGCGAATGCGGCATGCGACCAGACAACATCTTTGTTTGTGATAGTGGTGATGTACTTGAGCTGACTGTCGATGGCCTCAGGCGTGGTGGGCGCGTACAGGTCGGCGGTGATATGTACGATGACAGTGGCGCTATCGTAAGTGAAGTGGTGCTCAAAGACCGTATCCACATGTCGCAAGAGGGCATGTTCGTGGTGGTATTGACCGTACAGCGTGGTTCTGGCCGACTGCTCACGAGTCCTGATATCATTTCGCGCGGCTTCATTTATCTACGCGACAGCGAAGAACTAATGGGTATGATCCGTGCCTACCTCAAGCAAAAAGCCGCCCGCAGTTTTAGCGGCCGTTATGACCTCGATGTCATCAAAAAAGAAATTAAAGATGAAGTCACACATATTCTTTATGATCAAACACGCCGCACGCCGATTGTTATTCCGGTTATCAATGAGATCGGAGGAGCTTCAAAACCGCAAAATCAAGCAGCTGGCGATCAAAAAGAGCAGGCTAACAAACCGCGTTTCAATCCGTCAAACACAGCGCCACGCAAATTCCCGAGCAGGCAAGTGCCAGACAGCGAGGTCACTGAGCCGCACGCTCAAGCACCACACAGCTACTAGTGCTATCAGCATATCTTGACAAACACCACCCAGTGTGCTAATATAATAGTAATACCACCTAAAAACAAAAAATCATGACCATAATTGAACTACTTTACATCTGCTCGACCACTATTGCCGTGCTCGCCAGTATCCCGCAGATACGGCAATTACTGATCACACGCCGTTCCGATGAGCTCAGTCTAACGACATGGGTACTTTGGTTATGTACGCAGCTGATGTCTTTGACATATGCTATCAGCATCTCAAATATTTTACTAGCCTGCGTCAATGTGACATGGATAATTTTTTATATCACCATGGTCGCATTGATCGTCCGCTTCCGACCACGCACTCAGGTTCTGCGACAAGAAGTTATTTCTAATGAAGGTAGTTAGTAAATTATATGCCTAAATCTGTACATTTTTCACAGTCAGTCGAGAGAATGAATAACAATGGTGGTATTTTCAACGGCTTTATGATGCATGGTAAGGATGTTACAGTCGATAAACTGCCTGAGGGTTTGGTGGATACGATCCAACAGGGCGGGATTATTTTTCCAGAAGGAATTTACCCGTAGCATTATCCGGTCACTGAAGACAATGGCGTGTATACGCCACTCCATAACAGGCTGATTCATACTGCCGCGTCTAAGTATGCAGTTGTACTACCCGGCAGCCTAAGATCTCCAGAGTTAGGTAGACTACTAAGTAATCCCGAGAGTGTAAATGAGAAAGACATTGTTGATAAACTGTATCGTCTGCAAGCCATAAGAGAGAGGTGTGCTGCGATGGGAGTTTTAGCTTGGTATCTTGCGTACACTGATCTTCATCCAAAAGCCGGCGAAGCCGGACAGCCCGTTACGGTCTGGGGGCGTACGCACGGATCAAGCTTTACGGACATGTTCGATCGTATGGGTGTTAAACCTGTCGATACAATAGAATGGGGTGGGAATCCACAAGGAGTCGATGTCATACACTTGCCTGCACATTCACGACGATGGACAGAATCAAGACTTCAAAAAGATTTCCAAAGCAGTCTCGAAATGGCAAAAGCATTACTAGATAAATAAACTGAATTGGTAACGGACAGTCTAGCATTGCAGCAGAGTAGGGGTGTGTAAACGCGCATCTTGCATTTTGTAGTAATTTGTGCTACAATATAAACATAACCAGATATCGACGAATGTTAGTCGAGAAGGTATAATATAAACAATCATGGCGAAAAAGAAAAAACGTAGTTCACGAAAAGCCGCAAGTCCTGAGCACACTCTGCCGACTGGTTTTTGGTCGCAAATTGGGGCGGTTGTTTTGGTTGCGCTGTCTTTACTGCTGATCGTGGCATGGTTTGGAGCAGGTGGGCCAGTTATCGAGTGGCTGAACACCGCCGCAAAAGCGACTATTGGCTATGCTACCTATGTTTTGCCAGTTTTGTTTGTCTACTTGGCGGTCGAAACTTTTCGTGCCGAAGACAACAAATTGCCATGGATTATGAAATTTGCTAGCTTTTTGCTAATTGGCTGGTTGGCCGGACTATGCGGTTTGTTCAAGTCGGATGTTGGTCAAAAACTTGGTGGGTTCATTGGCGATGTTTTAAATAGCGGCATGTTGGCGCTCGTCGATAGCAGTGTAGCTATCTTTATCTACGCACTTTTGCTAATGACAACGCTGTTGTTTGTGATCAGGGTTTCGCCAATTACGATTATTCAATCGCTTATTAACTTAGTCAGCAGCAATAACGAAGAAAATGAGCAGAATGTAACAGTTATGCGCAAAGCAGCCGATTCACAGAAGACAGATATTACTGACTTCAAACTAAATGAAGGAGTGCCGACTTTGAGCGCCAAAGAACGTGCTCAAGAAGCGCAAGGGGCATCAAAGTTGTCAACTTTGCGCGGTAGTGTCAAGCAGGATAAAGAGGCGGAGCAAAAAGCTGCACTGACAATGGCCAGCGATCCAAATTGGCAGCCGCCAAGCCTTGATCTACTCGAGAAAAAACAGAGTCCAGCCGATGCTGGTGATATTGAGCACAATGCAGCAACGATTCGTGATACGCTTCACGAATTTAATATCGATGTCAAAATGGAGGGAGCAAACATTGGTCCAAAAGTGACGCAGTATACGCTTAGTCCTCCGAGCGGCGTTAAATTGTCGCGGATTTCAGCGCTTGAGACCAACTTAGCGCTCAATTTGGCGGCTCAGAGCCTCCGTATCGAAGCGCCGATTCCTGGACAAAAAGCAGTTGGTATCGAGGTACCAAACCGTAAAGCCGCTGATGTTCGTCTTTATGGCGTTTTGAGTAGCGGCCAGTGGAAAAATACCAGTGAGCCGCTCGGCTTTGCCATCGGTAAAGATATTTCTGGTGAGCCAGTAGTCGGTAAGCTTAACAAAATGCCTCATCTTTTGATCGCTGGTCAGACCGGATCTGGTAAATCGGTCATGATCAATACACTGCTAACCAGCTTGCTTTATCGCAATAGTCCGAGTGATATGAAGTTGATTTTGGTTGATCCGAAGCAAGTCGAAATGGCGCCGTACGAAGATATACCGCATCTTTTGACCCCAGTAATTGTTGAGCCAGAAAAGACCATTAGCGCTCTTAAGTGGGCAGTTAACGAGATGGAGCGCCGCTATAGACTGCTTGCCGAAGAGCGCGTGCGTGACATTATGACCTACAATCAGCGCACTAAACAGCGCGGCAAACAAATTGCTGTCGAAGACGCAGAAGGCAATGTGCAAGAGGTAGACGAGGGCAGGATGCCATATATTGTGATTGTGATCGATGAGCTAGCCGACCTGATGATGGTGGCAGCGCGCGATGTCGAGGCGTTAATTGTTCGGCTAGCACAAAAAGCGCGAGCGGTCGGTATTCACTTGGTGCTTGCGACGCAGCGGCCTAGCGTCGATGTTATCACTGGTCTGATCAAAGCCAATATCCCAGCCCGAATCGCTTTTACAGTCGCTAGCCAAGTAGATTCGAGGACTATTCTCGACCAAGTTGGCGCCGAAAAACTACTTGGACAAGGAGATATGTTGTTCAAGACTGCCGATATGAGCAAACCAACTCGTATACAGGGTGCATGGGTTATGGATGAGGAAGTCTTAAAGATTACTGATCATCTTCGTATGCAATCGGCACCGCAGTATAACGATGAGATTATTTCGCAGCCAGTTCAACTCAACGGTAAGGGCGGCGTGGTGATGGACTTTGACCATGAAGGCGGTGATGACATGTTCCGCGATGCTGTGCGCGTGGTGGTAGAAGCTAGAAAAGCTTCGACGTCACTTTTGCAAAGACGCCTTAGGATTGGTTATGCCCGAGCCGCGCGTATCATCGAAGAAATGGAAGAGCAGGGGATTATTGGCGCAGCAGATGGTTCGAGACCACGCGATGTTTTGATCAACAGCATGGCCGATCTAGACGGTACGTCAGAGGATAGCGAGTAGTTAGGCGATCAATCAGCTCGGTACTCGCCGAGTAAAACGACTTCGTGGCCAAGTTTTTCGATCTCGGCAACGACAGTGCGTAGTTTGTCTCCAGCGACATCGACATCAATAAAAAATTTGTATTCAAACGGCTTATCAGCGATTGGGTGCGAATGGATAGTCGATAGATTGACCTGATTCTTGGCGAAAATATTTAATACTTCTGCTAAGGCGCCCGGCTTGTGGTCGGTCGTGATGATCAGCGATGATTTGTTGGCGTCTGCTGACGCGTCGCGATTTTCTAAAACCAAAAAGCGTGTGGTATTGCTTGGGTCATCTTGAACATCTTGTTTTAGTATAGACATGTTATGAATCTCACTAGCGCGCTGACTTGCTATGGCGGCGACATGAGACGAATCATCAAGCGAGGCGATGTATTCGACGGCCGCTGCCGTATCAAAATAATCGACCAACTCGACACCAGGCAGTAGATGGCTCAAGGTGTCGTGACATTGGTTGAGTGCGATGGACTGCGAGTAAACTTCTGATATGTCGGCTAACACGGTCGTTGGATGAGCGATTAGCATATGACGAATTGGTAGTTTCACTTCACCTATAATCGGCGCTTCGCAGATCTCGATCAGACGATAAACATCGTTGATAGCGCCAAACAGCGAATTTTCGATTGCTACGACGATCGCATCAATTTCACCGCTTGCATAAGCATCGAACAAATCAGCGAATGAGGCATGATGAACTAAGTGAGCATTTTTACCATAGAACTTTTCGGCTGCTTGCTGATGAAACGAACCCGCCTGACCTTGAATACCAACTTTCATGGATATATTTTAACATTTGCTTATGCTACTTGACTTATATATACTGATAAATATGAAAATTGGTGGGAACAAAAAACAAAACAAACGTGGTTTCACCCTTGTTGAGCTGTTGATAGTAATTGTGGTGATCGCGATCTTAGCGGCGATATCGATCGTTGCCTATAATGGTATTCAAAAGCGGACACGTGATGCAGTCAGAATGAATGACGTGGCAGCAATGAAAAAAGCAATTCAATTGTATAAGATCGGTCCCGAAACCAGCGGTCTTCCGCCGACGGTTCCAAATCCAGGCCAAAGTACTTGGGAGTCAAGTGTTGATCCTAATTTCCTTAGTCGGCTCAACCCGTATACTGGCGGTAAGGTGTTTTCAGCACCCGCAGGGAGCAGGTACCTATATCGCGCATTTAACGCTGGTACATATGGATGTCCTGTTAGTATGGGGCCTTTTTATGCAATTTGGGTTATTGGTATGGAAAACCAGCCAGCCCTTACCCGTGATCTCGGCGGTTGTCCAGCATCGACTCTTCTCGTACCTGGAAGTGCAAATGATATCCCAAGCAACTATCTATATATTGGCGTCTAATTGTCTATAGTCGAGCGACCTCATCTAGACTTCGAGTAATAAATAGCGTATAATAGTACCTGTTATAAACCTAAGGTTATGTGCAATAACATAACCATCCATATGGATTCCAAAGGAGGTACTCGCATATGAAGGATTACGAACTAACGGTTCTTATCCACCCAGATCTAGAGACAGATCTAGAAAGTCCACTTGCTAAAGTGCGTCAAATTGTGGCTGATGCTGGTGGTAAAATTACTAAAGAAGACAACTGGGGCAAAAAACGATTAGCCTATGCTGTTGGCGGTGAAAATTTTGCTGTTTATGTCTACATGGAGTGTTCGCTACCAAGTGATGCGCCGCTAAAAATTAGCAAGACACTAAATATCACGAGTGAAGTTCTACGATACTTGCTAGTTCGTTTTGATGAAAAAGCGCGCGCGCTTGAAGCAGCTGCAGCCGAAGAAGCTAAAGAAGCAAAATAAGATCGGAGGGGTCTATGGCACGAAGTATTAATCAAGTTATATTGATGGGCCGCCTGACGCGTGATCCAGAAGTTCGCACAACCACAACTGGTAAGTCGATTGCTAGCTTCACCCTAGCAGTTGATCGCGGAGGACAAGATGATCAAGCTGACTTTTTCGATGTTACTGCGTGGGAAAAGCTTGGCGAGCTAGTCAGCCAGTATCTTTCAAAAGGCCGTCGCTGTTTAGTACAGGGACGCTTGCGCCAAGACAGCTGGGATGACAAAGAAACAGGCAAAAAGCGCTCACGGATTGAAGTCGTGGCGACTGATGTAACATTCCTTGACAGTCCTAGCGGCGGAGACGGTAACAGCAATTATAGCTCGGCGGCTCCAAAACCCAGTTCTTCGAATCAAGCAAAACCGAAAGATGTTGTTGTCGATGATATTGATGACAAACCAATCGATCTTTCAGAAATACCATTTTAAATAATTTTTTACGGAGTAAAATAATGGCAAAACTATTCAAATCAGATGCACCTGTCGTTTTTCATTACCATGATGTGAAGACACTGCAAAAGTATGTAAACGCATATGGTCAAATTGAACCAATCGGCAAGACTGGTCTAAGCGCCAAACAGCAACGCCAACTAGCCGTGGCAATCAAGCGCGCTCGTCACTTAGCACTGCTACCATTTGTTGCGCAAGGTTAAATAGATGTATCAGCCAACTGACTTAAAGAAAGGTACTGTCTGCCAAATTGACGGACAGCCTTATCGTGTGATCGAATACGGGCAGAAAGTTATGGGTCGTGGTGGTTCAATTGTCAATGTAAAATTGAAGAACCTTGTAAACGGCAGCGTTATCCCAAAGACTTTCAAGGGCCAAGAAAAGATCGAACCAGCAGAGGTAACTAACAAAACTGTACAATTTTTGTATTCAGATGGATCGAGCTACAACTTTATGGATCCCGAGTCTTTTGAACAGTTTGATTTATCGGAAGATATCGTTGATGAAGCCAAAGACTATCTCAAAGAAGGTGATTCGCTGACTCTACAATTATTTGAAGGTAGTGTTATCAATGTTGAATTACCAAAAAATCTTTTCCTAGAAGTTACTTATACAGAGGAAGTGGTAAAAGGCGATACGACCAGTAACGTCATGAAAGATGCTACTCTTGAGACTGGTAAAGTTGTTCGAGTACCGGCCTTTATCAAACAGGGCGATATCGTGAGCGTCGACACATCAACTGGTGAGTACCGCGAACGTAAAAAATAACACAATACTATAATCTATCCTGCCTATGTATACTATGTAGTATGAATGACAAAGTGCAGCTAGATAGTAAGAAAAAGCCCAATAGTCTACGGGACAACTATCAACGAATAATGCCCAATAAAAAACATCATCGGATGTTGATATGGGGCATTTTTGTTTTGGTGGTCAGCTGCATAGTAGTCCAATTGCTGTATCCGCTAGATAAAAGTCTGCCGTTTGCGCGGGTTGGGTCGCGCGTGATTGGTGTTAAGAACCATGATGAAATGGTGCTTCTACTGAACGATAAATTTACAAATTCTGAACAAATTATTGCTGCAAGCAGCACTGACTATCTAAAAGTCAAAACCGCCGAGACTGGTGCCGCCTTGCAAACAGAAACAATGATTAGAAAACTAAGTGATTATCCACTCTGGATGCGCTACATTCCACTATCTTTAGTATTTTGGCAACCGAGCGTTAGTGAATTGTCGATTGACTATACACCAATAGTCTTAGCTAGTTTTAGCAAAGAAGCTTCACGGACTTTGTCGGTTGATCCGACTGATGCTCAACTTTCAATTCGAGATGGTCGTATTGTGGCGTCGAGTGATCAACCGGGCCATCTTGTCAGCGCCGAAACTATTAGGCAGCAGATGATCAACGAGCCATTAATAATAGATCGCTTGACGATACGTCAGGTTGAATCTGTCAAAGTAGCGCCAAAAACTAGTTCCGCGGATCTTGAACCTTTGAGGACGCAGGCTGAAGCATCGCTAGCAAAAGCAGTCACTATCAATATTGGCGATCAATCATTTTCACCGTCACGAGAAGAGCGGGCGACTTGGCTGTCGCTGAGTCGAGATGCTGATGCCCAGACGGCACTATCGATCGACCGATCCAAGCTAACTGAATTCCTAGAGTTGATCAATCAAAAAGTTGGCATCAAGCCCGGAGTAACCAATGTGACTTTATCGAATGGGATCGAAACGGCCAGGCAGACTGGTGAACCTGGCAAACGATTACCGACCGAAGAAATCCATACCCAGATCAGTGAACAACTGCTCAGTTCGTCGATTGATATTATCGAGATCAATACTAGTCTTGTCGATGTTACGCCAACAATCATGTACAACAATAGCTATACTTCGAGCCAAGAAGGCTTAGCGGCTTATGTGCGTGATGCTGCCAGGACCAAAAATGCCAATATTGTGGTTCAGCAACTTGATGGCAATGGTTGGCGTGCGGCGGCCGACGAAAATCTTAGCACGGTCAGCGCCAGTACCTACAAGCTTTATGTTTCGCTTTATTTGTTCGATCAAATGGAAAAGGGTAAAACTAGCTGGAGTGATCCAATGCTCGATACGACTGTCTCTGGTTGCTTCGACCGTATGACGATCGCCAGTACCAACCCTTGTGCTGAAGCCTGGCTGAGCAATTGGGGGCGCAGCAATGTCAATGATTTTGTCTACGCCCATGGTTTTAGCAAAGGCACGACTTTCACTGATCCACTAGCGACGCACACGACAGCTTCGGATCTTGCCAAATACATGGTAGGGCTCGAGAACGGCAGTTTGGTGGGTGGCGGATATCGAGATCGCTTACTTCATTCACTTAGTGTCCATCCTTACCGGTCGGGTGTGCCAGCAGGTAGTGCAGGTCAAGTTTGGGATAAGGTTGGCTTTTTGTGGGACTATGTTCATGATGCAGCAATTGTCCATCATCCTAAGGGTCGCTATGTCATCGTCGTCATGACAAAGGGGAGATCATACGCCACTATCGCTACTATCACGCGTGAAGTCGAAAAAATCATGTATCCTTGATCTGCTATCATAAAGATATGAAGCAGCGTTTAGATAGTGCCATGACAGCACTTGGTCTTGTTAAAACTCGTTCGGAGGCTAGCAGTTGGATAGGCCTTGGTAAAGTGCGGGTCAATGGTAAGTCGATCACAAAATCTGGTCATATGGTTCAACCGGACGATCAGATATCGCTTCAGGCACCAGAAAGGTATGTCTCACGGGCCGGTCTAAAGCTAGCCAGTGTGGCTGAAGGTTTCAAGATCGACTTTAACAACCGAGTCGTGCTTGATGTTGGCTCATCGACCGGCGGTTTTACAGATTATGCCTTGCAGCACGACGCACATAAAGTGGTGGCGGTTGATGTCGGTACCGACCAGATGCATCCAAGTTTGCGGACAGACCCAAGAGTTGAGCTACACGAAAAGACTGATATCCGCCAGTTTACACCGACACAAAACATCGATATCGTTGTTATTGATGTCAGTTTTATTAGTTTACGTCAGATTTTGCCTCATATTGCCAAAATATCTACACCAAAAACGATGATAGTAGCCATGGTAAAACCGCAGTTTGAGGCTAGCCGTGCTCAACTGACAAAGACTGGTATCGTCAAAAACGACCGAATCCGCCGCGATATTTTGCAGGATTTTGAAGTTTGGGCCAAATCTAGCTTCAGGCTTGTCGATAAAGCCGATAGTCAAGTCGCTGGTACGCATGGTAATCGAGAGCGGTTTTATCTGATTAAAAAGCTAGAGCAATAATTATTATAGACATCATTACAATAATCTGTTAAGATATTCATAATCAAAGCGCGGAGCGCAAGGAGTTGAAAAGATGAATATTATTAAAAAATCACTAGGGCTTGCTTTAATTGCAGGTTCTTTGTGGCTAGGTTTTACAGGCACATCAAGCGTAGTGAATGCGGCACCGGCACCATCAACCATGACTATTGGTGGTACTAACTGTCAGGTCGATGGCAAGTCAAACTTTACAGGAGCTTCTATCTATACATGGAGTTTTAAGAACGTTAGCGGCAAATTAGTCACGATTATAGTAGATGGCAAAAAGATTGCTGAATACAGGCCTCAAACTACAAGCAACGTGTTCAGATCAACTATTCCACTAGACAGCGATCAATGGAAGTTTGCATCTGCAAAGGTAAATGGACAAACGGTTGCTGGTGGACGCAGCGTCGATAACTGGTCGTGTCAGACCGCCAAAGGTCTTAAAGCAGTAGCCGGGCTTAACACAGCGCACTATCCTACGGTTTGGGTATCTAAGTGTGTCGATAACGGCAATACTGTCGATCTAGAAATTTCAGTCAAGAATCCAAACAATTATGAAATCGAGTTTCCTATTATGGTTAACGGTGGTTTTGATCAGTATGTTTTTGCTGAGCCAGCGACTAAGACTGTCTACCCTGCATACGAAGTTGATGCATCGTCATGTTCGCCACTTGTTGTTCAGGCGAATTGGGGTGGTAAGCCAGTTCTCAACCAAAGCTTCTAATAATAACGAAGCTAAAATAGCCCTCAAACCTGGGGGCTATTTTTATAGATTAATAAAGATCTTTGCAATAAGCTATTTACTGACGTTAAACCGAAATTCAACCACATCGTTTGGTCGCATCGTGTAATCGCGGCCGACGGTGTGGATTTTGCCATTGTTTTTGGCTTCGAGTTCGGAGCCAGCCGCCACTAGATCATCATAAGATACGACTTGGGCAGCGATGAAACCTTTTTCAAAGTCGGTATGAATCACGCCTGCCGCTTGTGGCGCTGTGTCGCCCTGGTGGATTGTCCAAGCCCTAACTTCTTTTTGACCGGCCGTCAGATAACTTTGTAAGCCAAGTGTGCGATAAGCCGCATGAATCATCTGAACAAGGCCTGATTCTTGAACGCCATAGCTCTCGAGCAATTCCTTAGCATCAACCGGGTCTAGGCCTTTTAGTTCTTCTTCAAGCTTGGCGCAAACAAAGATCGACTCGGCTGGGGCTACAAGCGAGCTTAGTTGCTGCTTGTGGCTTGTATTTGCCAAAGAATCTTCGTCGACATTGAACGCATAAATAACAGGCTTGGCAGACAGTAAGTGCAAGTCACTGATTGCTTCATGATCAAGTGACGGTAGAGCGCTAAGAGGCGTACCAGCTTCAAGGTGGCGCTTTAGGCTATCGAGGTAATTGAGTGTCTCTTTGGCAGTTGGATTACTTTTGGCCTCTTTTTGCAGACGAATCAAGCGACCATCGATAGTCTGTAGATCAGCCAAAATCAGCTCGGTATTGATAATCTCGATGTCGCTCTTTGGATCAACTGGACCGTTGTCATGGCGAATGATATCATTACTGTCGAATGCTCTGACAATATGAACGATTGCGTCACATTGGCGGATATTTGCCAAAAATTGGTTACCAAGTCCTTCGCCTTTAGATGCTCCTGCCACTAAGCCAGCGATATCAACAAAAGTCACGGTTGCAGGTACGATTTTTTCGGTTTTGTACATCTTGGCAAGTACATCGAGCCGATCATCTGGCACGGGCACAATGCCAGTATTTGGCTCGATCGTCGCAAAAGGATAGTTGGCGGCCAAAATATCACTGTCAGTCAGGGCATTAAACAGAGTCGACTTACCGACATTTGGTAGGCCTACGATGGCGATACTTAAACTCATGCCTTAATTATACTACAGAGGTTACTCTTATCATAAAGGCGACGTGATTTTTTATGACGCTTATGCTACTATATATGCAGGAAATTATGATTATGAAAAAGAAAAAATTGTGGCTGATCATTGTAATATTGCTAGTCTTGCTGCTAGCTGGAGCAGCGTGGTGGATGTTGAGGCCGCAAAGCTCCACCAAAGACACAAAAACCACAACTGCTAAAGAAGAAATTGTTTTGGCAGATGTTTGTCAGGCAGATGTTATCGATAATTTCAATCAGGCTGTGTCATCAAAAGACAGTATGAAATACCTAGCGGTACGAGATGCGGTATTGAGCAAGGCAAATTACAGCAACGACTCTGACTGTATGTATATCCTGTCATTTACGGCGCTTCAACTGCGAGATGCAAGAGCTGAGCAGTATATCAATCGCCTCGAAAAACTAAATATCATATCTGCATCATACGACAGTGCTTTTCAGTATGCTTTCAAGACTACCGATGAACTGAGGCAGGAGCTTAAGGCCATTAACGATGCTGGCTCATCGTATCAGAAAGACCAGATTGATTCAGAAATGGGAGGCGATGGTGCATAAGCGGTTATCTTTACTTTTTTTGATGGTAATAGTTGCTGTTTGTACTTTGGTCGCCTCGCGTCCAAGTGATACCTATGCAGCAGCAAAAACCGACAGCTACATCGAGAATAATTTGCAGTACGGTATCTCAACTGCAATCGCCATGGACTACAACAATATAAATGCTGGCGGTCTTGATCTGAGCAGTGTTTATACTATAACTCCATGTAACCCGCGGCTTCTAAATGAATTTGGCTATGCCACGCAATCTGGTAACACCCTATATGCTAATGGTCTTACAGGCTCGGCCAGAGCCGGTATATCAGTTGAAGGCAAAAGTGCCAACTATCGAAATGACTCGTGGGTGTCGTATAAAGACAAACCAAACGTCTTGCAGACCCCTGTAGCAGCTGATCCATCAAACATACCTCTTCAGGTCAACGGACTTAGCTTCACATGCCGCACTTTTGCGGATCCGCAGCCAAATGCTGGAGCGGGCAGGGGTACATGCAGTATGACAGGATCACAGTGGGCAAGTACACCGACTGGGTGGATAAAAAACAAGCCAGCAACTATCGCCAATGTCGTCAACCTCGATACGGGCAGTCACAAGAGTACGCTTGGCAAAGGAGAGTCGCTGAGCGCCTACAAAGATCCGAAGTCTAACGAGTGTTTTGTTAACTGGAAAATTTGGATGAAAACTCGTCCATCAAAATTTGAAGTGACATCGGGACTAGAACCTGGCCAGACGGGCAGCATAGATTATACGGCTTCTGATACCAATGTGCTTACTATTACCAGAGACGAAGAATCACGTTTTTGGCTAGCCAATCCACTCGACATCCTTCTAAAGGTCAACAAGCCATTCACCGATGATGCTACTATCAAGCTAAAAATGTACTACAAGCGGCAGAACAGCTACCATGCGACCAAAGATTTTGACGATGGTCATGGTCCGATAAATACTCAATACGGTGTCTGCTACATGGGAGAAGACGATGCTGGAACAGCAACTTACAGTACTACCTCGCCATTTATTGTTCCATGGAATAGGTGCCAAGAACGTGAAGCCGAATTTACATTCACGATCAAGATTAATCCAACTGGTCCTCAATGGGAAACGACCGGGCAAACTACTGTTTCGCCCACCGGCACTATCAGTGTTGGCGGAAAAGCTGACTGGACGCACAGGGTAACCAATTTGCCCACCAGTAAGCAAAGGACTGACAATATTAGCTACATTGTCCAGCAAAAAATCGGCAGCGGTGGTTGGTCAAATGTCGGAGCGCCAGGCAATTTTGGCCAGATAGTAGCTGGAAATTTTAAAACGACCAATGGTTCATATACGGCACAGCCTGGAGATGTTGGTAAACAAATCTGCCAGCGTTTGCAATGGAATCCATGGAAAGACGAGCTAGTAGAGCCAATGACTACAGCCGAAAAATGTGTGACGGTAGCCGCCAATCCATATCTACAAGCGTGGGGACACGACATTCGAGTTGGTAGCGCCAACAATACTGGCAGTAACAAATCAAGTGGCATCTTTGGTGCAGCTAGTAACGGCAACGGTAGCTGGGGAGAATACGGGCTATTTGCACCTGGTAGTATCACAAATTTTGCATCGGGACATGGTTTACATAATAGCGGCTCGAGCAACTGTGCTGATTGGAGTAAACTAACATTTGCTAACACTGGCCTAGGAAGCTGTCCGCTAGGCAACTTTGCACCGTCAGCGTCGTTAGACCAAACACCGTATCAAGCTATCGACAAATACTTTACAGCCGCAAATGGTTACACTGTTACTAATGAAAGCAGTGCATCAGGCGCTAGTTTAACAGAGGTGAATGGTACTAGAATTATCAAATACAACGGCAATTTTGTAGTTGATGAGAATATAACTTATCAAAACACTGGGGGAGTTAACAATTTGCCACAAGTAATTATCATTGCAAAAAATATAATGATTCAGCAAAATGTGTCGCGAGTCGATGCGTGGCTACTGGCCGAAAACACGATCGATACTTGTTCGGACGTGCCAAATAACAGATTGACCATCAATGTCTGCAACGCACAGCTCAAGATCAATGGTCCAGTGATGGCAAAGCAACTTAATCTCAAGCGAACAATGACGCCAGCCGATAGCGAAAAAGATCGACCAGCCGAGATTATCAATTTGCGGTCTGATGCTTACATGTGGACCTATCATCAGAGTCAAAAAGCAGCCAAACTGCGCACATCGTACATCCGTGAATTGCCGCCGCGATTTTAGCAGATAAAGCTTGTGGTAATAGATCAAAATCTGTATACTAAGGGTACGATGAAATTTTTAAAAGGGGCGGCTGACTTTTTCTCACTTGATATCGGCACGAATGCAGTGCGAGCTGTTCAGCTTTCGGGCGGTAATGGCAATTGGAGCTTGGTCAAATATGCCTATGCGCCAGTCGATAGCAAGATTGCAACTAGTGATTCAGCCGAATCGAGACGACGCCTCGGCGAAATTATCATGACGGCAATCGGTCAATCTGGCATAAAATCACGTGATGTCGTTATTGGCCTCCCATCAAACAAAACATTTACAACCGTTGTTGATGTACCAATGACCAATGATGCCGAGCTGCGAGCTACTATGAAATACCAGGTCGAACAGTATATTCCGACATCAGCTGATGCAACCAAAGTTGATTGGGCAAAACTTGGTCCATCTTTGCGACAGCAAGGCCAGCAAGAAATATTGATCACCAGTGTCTCAAATACATATAGTGAAGAGCGACTCGATTTTATCGAAGGTCTAGGCTTCAATGTTCTAGCAGCTGAGCCAGATTCTGTGGCTATGATCCGTGCCCTAGTACCAGTCGGCAACCAAAATGCTGTCTTGTTGCTCGATATGGGTGAGTTTTCAACAGACATTGCCGTTGTTTACGGCGATGCACCACGATTAATCCGGACTATTCCGACGGGGCTAAGCTCATTTGTCAAAGCTGCTGTTCAGAACCTCAATGTTCAAGAAGACCAGGCGAGACAATTTATTCTAAAATTCGGTCTTGCTACTGACAAGCTGGATGGACAGGTTTTTAGAGCCATCGAAGCATCACTTGATAATTTTGCTACTGAGATTGCAAAATCAATTAAGTTTTTTGAAACTCGCTACACCTCGACGACAGTTTCTTTACTGCAATTAGCTGGTTTTGCAGCCGCAATGCCGCGTTTTAGTGATTACATGGCGACCAAAATAAATGTACCAGCTCAAGCGGCTAATCCATGGGCAAGAGTAAGCGTGCCGCAATCTGTTATGACACAGATGACACCAATTGCTCACGAGTTTTCGACTGCTGTCGGTCTAGCTATGAGGGACGGTAGCCTATGATACAAATCAATCTGCTGCCAGATGTCAAGCAAGAGCTGATCTCGGCTCGCCGCAAACGCAACACTGTCATCTCGATCTCGATACTAGCTGCCATGGTTTCTGGCGGCATAGTTCTAATCCTGGCGATCTTGATCGGCGCACAAGTTGGACGTGATGTTTTGGCGCAAAATGCCATAAATGATGAATATAAGAAGCTTTCAAGTGTCGAAGATCTAAATAATCTTGTGACTATTCAAAACCAACTAACCAAAATCAATGCTTTGCACGATACAAAATCTGTTGATTCTCGAGTCTTTGCAGTACTACAGGTCATCAACCCAGCCGAGCCAAACACGGTTAAGTTTACAAACGTCAACATTAGCCCAGCTGACAACAAGCTAACACTAGAGGGAACAGCAGCTGGCGGTTACAGCGCACTCGAAGCTCTCGAAAAAACAATCGACAACACTAAGTTTCAGTATGTACCATCTGGTAGCGATAAAGTATCTGAACCACTAGCTAACGAAGTCAATGTGACCGATCGAAGCTTTGGCGAAGATGGCAATGGTCAAAAAGTCTTGTCTTTCAAGATGGAAATAACCTACCACGAAAACTTGTTTAGTAATTTAGCCAAGTCAGTCCAAATAGTCGGCCCTGCCCAAAAGATTGACGTGACTGACTCGAGAGTACGAGTACCAGCTAGTCTATTCGGAACACCTGCAAAAACGGAGAACCAATAATGACAGATCAAGCACCAGGTAAAAAACGAGCACTAATCGCTGAATCGGGTAAGACGATGTTTATATGGGTGGCTGCTATGTCGGCGGTCGTTGGCATGTGTGTGGTTTTGGCATACTTCTTGTGGTTGCAGCTTAGTTTTCGCACCAAGGTCGTCAATGCCAAAAACGATACAGTCCAGATTCTCAAAGACAATAATGCAGCGGTTGATGAACTAAAAAACAACGTTCGGGTGCTTGAAACCAACTCGGCTCTCGCTTCAGCCAAGGCGGATCCGGACGAAAAATCACTTCAGGTCATTCTCGATGCCTTGCCAGCCGATAACAATGCCTCCGCGTTAGGCGCTTCATTGCAACAAAAACTGTTTGCTGACATCAATAACCTTACTGTAGAATCAATGAATGTCGGCGGTGAAGTTACCGACGGTACTACAAGCGAATCAGGCAATACGATTAGTTTTACAGCTACGGTTTCATCGAGCGATATCAATGCATTCAAAGATTTGCTGACAAAGTTCGAGCGATCGATTCGAGTAATTGATATCGACAGCCTAACGGTCGAAAGTAGCGACGATAAATACACAATGACGATCACAGCCCATGCCTACTATGAACCAGCCAAGAAAATCGAGCTGACAAAAGAAGTGGAGAAGCCATGAAGCGTTCAGATATAGCGATGATTATTCTACTAGCTAGTTTGTCGATGATGGCAGCGTTTGCAATTGCTACTAACTTGTCTTTCCTTAAAGTTGATGAAAAAGGCGAGCCAGTCGATCGGGTCGAGAAAATTAACTCGAGTATTGACGATCAACCAAGTGCTACTGTCTTCAATAAAGATGCAATAAACCCTACGGTCAAAACAATCATTGGTGGCACGGGGCAACAGTAAGGAGGGCTATCTATGCCGTTAATGACTGACGACATACAGCACAACTTACTGAAGTTGCTGCGTGATGAGGGATTGCTTAGTCAACAGGATCTCGATACGGCTCAAAACGAGTCGTCTACATCAGGAACACCTTTGTTTCAGGTGTTAAGCAAAACGGGAGTGATTAACGACGAGCTTTTGACACACGGTATCGCTCAGGTTTCGGGCGTACCCTATATCAACCTGACTTCAAGCGTCATCGATCAAGATATTCTCAATTTAATTCCAGCCGATATCGCTGAGCGATTTATGGCTGTGCCGTTGGCCGAAGTGCAGAATCGTCTAGCGGTAGCCATGATCGATGCCAACAACGTCCAAGCAGTCGACTATCTTTCTAGTCGTATCCAGCGACCACTAAAGGTGCTTATGGCCTCTGAAGCAGGCGTGCGCCATGTTCTCGATCAGTACAAAGCCGACTTGTCCTCAGTTGATGTAGCCGCGCAAGTTTCCCAAGAAGATGCCGCCGCTAGCAATGATTCTAGTATCAAGACGATTGTGCAAGACTCGCCTATTAGCAGGGCTCTTAGCACTATTTTGGAGTATGCAGTCAAGGCGCGCGCCAGCGATATCCATATTGAGCCGCTAGAAAAAGCATTAAAAATCCGCTGTCGAATCGATGGTGTCTTACGCGAAATTATGCAACTTCCAAAAAGCATCGAGCCAGCGCTTGTCAGTCGCATCAAGATTTTATCTGAGCTCAAGATTGACGAACATCGCGTGCCGCAAGATGGTCAGTTTGCCGTCAAAGTTGGCAATAAAGAGGTCGACTTGCGTATTGCAATTAGCCCAGTTGTTTGGGGAGAGCAAGTTGTCATACGTCTTCTCGATAAATCAGGTACAAGCTTCAATCTTGAAGAAATGGGCTATGCGGGACGAGCTTTGCGTACCATTCGTAAAGGAATTAAACGACCAAACGGCATGGTATTGGCCTCAGGTCCAACTGGTTCTGGTAAATCGACCAGTCTGTATGCGCTGATCAACGAGATCAAAGACGACAGCATAAACATCGTGACACTTGAAGATCCGGTTGAGTACAAAATGGAAGGTGTAAATCAGATTCAGGTTAATGCCGAGGTTGGACTAACGTTTGCTAGCGGTCTTCGCTCTATCTTACGTCAAGATCCAAATGTTGTCATGGTGGGTGAGATGCGCGACGGTGAGACTGCTAATCTGGGCGTCCAGGCGGCCCTTACTGGACACTTGGTATTTAGTACACTTCACACCAATTCTGCAGCTGGAGTTTTACCACGTCTACTAGATATGAATGTCGAACCGTTTTTGATCGCTAGCACCGTCAATACCATCATTGGCCAGAGGCTGGTTAGACGGATCGCTCAGCACCGTGATGCTTACTGGTCAAATCCGATCGAAACACAAAATATTCTGACAACAGTAGGCCACCTTCTGCCAAAAACAAAAGAAGATGTGGCACGTGTTGCCGAAGATTTAGGCTACAAGGACTTGCCACTAGCTGGTCAAAACGCTTATACTTTAGTCAAGGGTCGTGACACACCGGCGACACCTAGAGGTTACAGCGGTCGAGCTGGTCTATACGAAGTGATGGATGTCTCAGACGAGATACAAGCACTAGTGACAAGCCGAGCAACAACATCTGAACTGCAGCGAAAGGCAATCGAGCAAGGTATGATTACTATGCGTCAAGACGGTTATCTAAAGGCACTTCAGGGAATTACGACACTAGAAGAAGTAAATCGAGTTACATCAGACATAGCATAGGGGGCTAAAATGGAGAACACACAAAACCTAAGAATCGAACTACTACTAGAAGAAGTAGTCAAAAAGCGTGCTTCCGACCTCCATATTCAGGTTGGTTTGCCGCCAATGTTGCGTATTGATGGATCTCTCGTGCCAATTCCTGGCTACGATCCACTTGATCAAGCAGCTGTTGAATCCTTAGTTTTTGCCATTCTCGATGCCGATCAGCAGCAGATTCTACTCAAAGATAAAGAGTTCGACTTTAGCTTTGCCTTTGGTACTTTGGGGCGTTTTCGTGTCAATGCCTTTCACGAACGCGGCAATATGGCAGCAGCGCTGCGTTTGATTCCAAACGAAATCAAAACAGCTGCAGAGTTGGGTATGCCGCAAATCGTCAACTCATTTGCTGATTTTCCGCGCGGTTTAGTACTTGTGACAGGACCAACTGGTTCAGGTAAGTCAACTACATTAGCCGCATTGGTCGACAAGATCAATACCGAGAAGGCGCAGCACATTATCACGATCGAAGATCCGATCGAATTTACGCATCACAGCAAAAAATCTGTCGTCGTGCAACGTGAAGTTCACTACGACACCTATTCTTTCTCGGCGGCTCTTCGCTCTAGCTTGCGTCAAGACCCCGATGTTGTCTTGATCGGAGAAATGCGTGACCTCGAGACAATTAGTGCGGCTATCACCATCGCCGAGACAGGGCACTTAGTCTTTGCGACTCTGCACACCAACTCGGCCGCTCAAAGTATCGACCGTATGATCGACGTCTTTCCGCCGCACCAGCAACCGCAGATTCGTTCACAGCTAGCTAACATCTTGCAAGGTATTTGTTCGCAACGACTAGTACCAGCGATAGGTGGCGGACGAGTTGTCGCCGCAGAAGTTTTGATTGCAAATCCAGCCGTCCGAAACATTATACGCGAAGGCAAGAGTCACCAGCTCGATGCTGTTATTCAGACTGGTGCTGACCAAGGTATGCAGACAATGGACAGAACTCTAGTCAACTTAGTCCAGAGCGGCACGATTACCTACGACAACGCGCGCGAATACGCTGTTGATCTAACAGAGTTTGAAAGGCTAATGAGAGGCTAGGCGTGAAAAAATATACCTACGAAGCTAGAGACGAAAAAACCAACAAGCCAGTCAAGTCAATTGTTCAGGCTGAATCAGAGCATGCCGCAGCTCAACTGCTTATCAATCAAGGTTATGTGCCGCTTAAGATTGAGCTCGAACAAGATGGCCGCAGTTTTATCGATCGAATTCGCGGTCGAATCACTACTAAAGACAAAATTATCTTTTTGCGGCAACTATCGACATTGATTGGTGCTGGTTTGCCGCTCGCGCAGAGTATGAGGACTGTGGCGGAGCAAACCGATAACCTCAAAATGCAGCAAGTTGTCCAAGAGATCATTGCCGATATTGAGGGTGGTAAAGCATTGGCTGCTTCATTTGCTAAGCATCCAGATGTTTTCGATACGATTGTGATCGCGCTTGTGACGGCTGGTGAAGCTTCGGGTACACTCGATGAGGCCCTAAAACGCGTGGCGACTCAAAAAGAAAAAGACGCAGCCATGGTTAGCAAGATTCGTGGAGCGATGGTTTATCCAGGCATTGTCCTGGCAGTAATCGTCGGCGTGCTATTATTTATGCTGTTAACAGTCGTCCCTCAGGTTGAGAAACTATACGACGATATGCATAGGTCATTACCTATGGTGACGCAGATTATGGTCGCAATAGCAAACTCAATCATTAACTTCTGGTGGATTGCTCTAATCATACTTGGTATGGCAATATATTTCATCAAGCAGTACCTCCAAACAGATAACGGTATTAATTTTAAAGATAAAATAAAGCTCAATATCCCTCTTTTTAGCGGCATGTTCCGTAAGCTCTACATGGCACGTTTTACCCGTACTGGTCAGACGTTGCTAACTACTGGCGTTGCGATGCTCGACATGCTCAAGATTAGCTCCGATGCTGTTAGCAATACGATTATTCGCGATGAGATCGCTCGAGCTGCCGAAAAAGTCAAAGGTGGTAAGGCACTATCTGAGTCTCTAGCCAAAGAAGAGTATATACTGCCAATGGTGCCGCAGATGATCAAAATCGGCGAACAATCAGGTAAGATCGATGATATGATGGGCAAAACAGCTCAAGTTTATGAAGACGAGCTAGATGAAGAAATAAAAGCGCTGACGACTACAATCGAGCCAGTCTTGATGGTAGTCATGGCTGTTCTTGTCGGTGGAATGGTGGCCGCCGTCTTGCTGCCGATTTACTCACTCGTTGGCCAAGGCGTAACCGTATAAGAACACTAGACATTTTGGCAGCTACGCGCTAGTATAGTAAGCATAACTAAAATAGTTCATAGAAAGGGTGGCAAAACTCCATGAACGTACAAACTCAACAAAAACAAGGCTTCACAATCATTGAGGTGGTTTTGGTGCTAGCAATCGCAGCATTGATCTTCTTGATGGTCTTCTTGGCATTTCCAGCCTTGCAGCGCAACCAAAAAGATCAACAACGACGCACTGATATCGGACGATTTGTAAGTCAGATGTCACAATATCAGACAAATACAAGCGGAAGTGTACCGGCCAACCAGAATGCATTAAATACTTTTGTATCAAGCTACCTTCGCTCAGGAGGTGATACATTCAAAGATCCAGATTCTGGAAACGACTATACGGTATCATTAGCAACTCCGACAAATCCAGCATTAGGCACTATATATTACATGAATAACGCAAAGTGTAACAGTGCTGGCAATGGTTTTGTCTCTGGTGCTGGATCTCGTAAGATGGCGGTACTAACTAAACTACAAAGTAGCGGTACATATTGTCAGAGCAACTAGAATTAGATAAATAAGTTTAAAACAGCGCTTTTGGGCGCTGTTTTAGTATAATATAATCATGATTGAGCTTATTTTTATCATTCTTGGCGCGATTTTCGGCAGCTTTGCTGGCGCTCAGGTTTGGCGGCTTCGAGCTAGACAGTTATCAAATGACAAGGCATTGGGCTATGATTACGACAAAAAAGAGCTCAAAAAATTAACCCCACTTTTGAAAAGCCATGCCAAAACCGATCGCTCGCGCTGCCTAAATTGCGGACATGTTTTAGGTTGGATCGATCTTATTCCACTGGTTAGCTGGCTTTCTACAGGAGGCAAGTGTCGCTACTGTAAGCATCGTATTGGCAACTTTGAACCACTTATAGAAGTAGCTGGTGCTACTTTGTTTGGCGTTTCTGCCTGGAAGCTTTTGCCAGGGATCGTTTCGCCGCTCGATATTGCCCAGTTGACTCTCTGGATTATCGCCTGCGTTTTAATGCTAATCTTGCTTGCTTACGATGCCAAGTGGTTTTTATTACCCGATAGCATAAACTTTGCATTTATCGGTATAAGCATACTCTATGCATTGACCTATCTTTACGAACAGCATTTTGCACTTAGCAGCATAATCTCTCTAGGCGGCGCACTGTTATTTTTGACTGGACTGTACGGTGCGCTTTATTTTTTATCAAAAGGGCAGTGGATTGGCTTTGGCGATGTCAAACTGAGTATTGGTCTAGCACTGTTTGTCGGTACGTGGCAATTGGGCTTTTTGACTTTATTCTTGGCAAATCTAATAGGTACTCTAGCAGTTCTACCAGCACTGATGACAAGCAAAATCGGTCGCAAAGCGCAGATTCCATTTGGTCCATTTCTGATCCTTGGTATGATCATTGCCGTACTTTTTGGTAACGACATAATTCGCTACTACGATCAGATGACATCGACCATTTTCTAAGTCGCTTATGCTATAATCAAGCTATGAACCAACTGCGCTCGTCCGGCTTTACAATCATTGAAGTAACACTTTTCTTAGCGATTAGTGGTCTTTTGTTGATCGGTGTTATGGCGGCTATCAATACCAACATCAACCAACAGAGGTACATGGATGCCGTTAGGTCATTTCAGGACTATCTTCAAGGTCAGTACAATTTGGTCGACAATGTGCGTAACAATCGTCCAGACTATGCTTGTGATGCAGTAAAAGGCATGCAAGCTGGCACTGATGTAAGAGGAACGACAAACTGTACGATTATCGGCCGATTTGTATCTCTCGAGGACAACGGCAAAACACTTAAATCTAGACCAATTTATGCCACCAAAGACATCGTTACCACTTCTGGCAATAACGACGAAGACCTACTCAATAAGCTAGGCTTAACACTTGGCAGCCCATCATTGTCTCAAGATGACGATGAGAGTACGGTTTCTTGGGGTGCAAATGCCTATATTGCTGGCAATCCCAACAACAAGAACTTGCATATGGTAATTGTGCGGATCCCAAATAGTACAGTTCGCACCTATGCATCGACAGATTCAACCGCCAACACCATAAGCAAAGTGATTGGTTCGTCTAGCGACATCAATTTATGCATTAATCCTGATGGCATGGTGACTACACCAAAACAGATGATTACAATTCGTAAAGACGGCTCGAACGCCAATGCTATTCAATTTGTTGGAGATTCATCAGCGTGTTAGTCAGTAAATACCAGCGCGGCGACACTTTGATCGAAGTTTTGCTAGCCTTTAGCATCTTTACATTAGTTGCGATTTCGACTTTTGCGCTGATGAATCGCGGCATCAACACCGCTCAACAAAGCTTAGAGACAACTTTGGTTCGCCAGCAGCTCGATAGCCAGGCTGAACTTCTGCGCTTCATACACGACACCAATCCAGCTATTTGGAACGAAATTATCAAACCCGGCAATCTAGCGACATCGGCCGGGAGTGCTTGTTACGATAATCTGCCAACTGGCGCTTTTTTTGCCGCTATGCCGAATGGTTCTGTCGGTAGAGTTGCCCTCAGCAATACGACATATGCTAAGCCGATGACTACCAGCAAAATCGATTACACTTCTGGCGGCAAGTCAGAGGGTATTTGGGTTTATGCAGTCCAAGTCAATGACAGCAGTAACCAAAGAGCCTACGACATGCACATTAGAGCCTGCTGGGAGAGTGTTGGCTCTGGCCCTAAGTCAACATTAGGTACGATAGTGAGGCTTTATGAAAAATAAGCAACGCGGTTTTACATTGATCGAGCTAAACCTAGCAATGGTTTTTGTGTCGATGCTTCTCATCGCTACGATTGCTACTAGTATTTTTGCTGGTAAACTCTATCAAAAAGGGATAGCCCTAAAGACTGTTAACCAAACCAGTCGTCAGTTGATCGATCAAATGCGCCGAGATATCATGGCGTCCGATAGTGAGCCTAAATTTGCCAAAAATAGCAATTCGTTCAGACTATGCATGCCGACTGTGGCCTATGTTTTTAGCACTGCATCGACTTTTAACGATGGCAAAAATGTCAAATACCAGTCGAGCAGTAAGCCTGTCTATGCTGCTAGAGTAACGAGTACTAATGCTGCTAATTTTTGTAATCCACCTTATAATTCGCCAAGCGAAGCAAGCTCAAAAGAACTTCTGCCGCAAGATAGTATCCCGATCGCAGTTCATGACATGGCATTTAGTCATCAGGCCATGGGAGGAGGTGATAGCGAGTATAAAATGACGCAGCGTATTTATTCTATGTCGCTCACGATTGGAACGAACGAAAAAAATACCGTCGAAACCAATAATACCTGCAAGCCGCCAACCAATAATCAAGCGAACTTTGATTTATGTTCTGTGAGAGAATTCACAACACTTATTCGTACGATAGGGGGATCATAATGATAAGTCATACCACAAACAAACAACCTATAAACAGAGGCGAAAATGGTATAACATCGCTGTTCATTGTTATTTTTACATGCGTTTTGCTAACGATTATCACAATCAGCTTCATTGCTATGATGATTCGCGATCAACAACGCGCACTAGACGATGAGTTGTCGCGCTCGGCTTACGATGCAGCAATGAGTGGGGTAGAAGACGGAAAACGTGTTATTGCTGCCTGCAATAGTTCAAATGACGCAGCATGTAATGCCATAGAGGCCAAAAAATGTGACACGGTTCAAAAGGCTGGTGTTGCCGGTAGCGCATTAGACAGCGAAGTCTTAATTCAATCCAACACTACCAACGGCGGTAAAGAGCTTGATCTGGCTTACACTTGTGTGGTTATAAATCACAATACACCTAACTACCTTGGTTATCTATCTGGTCATGATTCATCTGCAATGTTGGCACTAAGGGGTGATCAGGCTTTTGATACGATCACGCTTAGCTGGTTTAGCAGTGATGACTCAAATCCTGTCAGCTTACCATCAAGTATTCCCCCAGCTTCTTCAACTTCCCTACCTCAGCTGTCCACCTGGCCGACAAATCGTCCACCAATCATGCGCGCTCAGCTGATTGAAGCTCAGGCTAAACAAGAGGATCTCGATACAAATGGTGCAACAGTTTTCTTGTACCCATCCACTGTTGGGCTAGTTACAGCTAGCTTTACTAATGACGATCGTCGTGCTACTAGTATGCCGCTTGCTCCAACGCAAGTAAGATGTGACACCACGGCTCTAGCAGGATACTACTGTAAGGCCACACTTACTTTACCTGGTAGCGCGAGTAACGACACTCGGTATCTTAGACTAACAAGCCTGTACAATAAGGCAAACTATCAAGTAGAACTGCAAAACAACTCAAATCCTGTCAAATTCTCGGGTGTTCAGTGGTCGGTCGATGTCAATGCGCGTGCTAACGATATTTTCCGTCGAGTCGATGCTCGTATCGAGAACACCGACTCCGCCGTACCTTATCCACGAGCCACTATCGACATCACAAACAACTTATGTAAAAGCTTTTCAGTCACCGATCAAGAGGGTAGTTACTCCTCTAGCTGCGATCCGTCCCAGCCTTAGAGTCGTGAAATTTTTCATAGACCTCTCTTAAATGCTGGTCTGTCACATGAGTATAGACTTGTGTTGTGCTGATATCGCTATGTCCTAGCATCGACTGGACACTCCGTATGTCAGCGCCATTCATTAACAGATTGGTGGCATAGCTATGGCGCATCGTATGGGGCGTAACATGCTTGGTAATGCCAGCTAAACGCGCGTATTTAGAAATTAGACGCTGAATACTCCGAGGAGTTAATCGCCGAAAATTACCGCTGGTGTCGGTTGTCGAATTACGACTGTAGTTCAAAAAAAGTGGTGTTAGCGAATCATTACGGGTTTCGAGATAAGACTCAATTACTTTGGCTGATCGCTCAGATATAAAAATCGGACGATCCTTTTGGCCCTTACCGCGCACCATAAATTCACGTCGTTTCGTATTAATATGATCGCGATTGAGCTGTGTCAGCTCAGACACACGCAAACCGCTCGAAAACAGCAGTTCGATGATAGCTATGTCGCGCATATGAACAGGCGACCCGTCACTTGGCACAACCTCAGATAAACGGTGGACTTCATCAGCTGTCAAAAATGTCACTTGTTTACGTATCGTTTTTGGCAATTCAATTTTTTCTGGACTAAGACTAGCGATATCTCTTTTGGCCAAATATGCCAAAAACCCTCTCAGGGCGATGAGATGGTAGGCTTGAGTGGTAGTCGATAGCGTCTCATTGTTGTCATTTTCATAACGATTTAACCAAAGTCGATACTTACGAATCTTTTCTGATGTAATTTTATCAACATCTATGTCGCCGGCAAACTCGACGAATCGTTCTAAGTAATGACGATAGTTCGATGCCGTAAATGCCGAACGGCCACGCTCGACTTCGATATGCTCAATATAGTCAATAATTAATTCCGAGAAGAAGGGCATGTTTTTAGTATAGTCGAAAATCTGGATGCTCGATACCCCACTTGGCTTTTGCTATACTAGAATCAGATAACAGCAATAAAAGGAGTTTCATGGCCAAAGTTGAAGTAGAAAAAACCCTAATTATTTTTAAGCCGGATTCCGTTCAGCGTGGCTTGGTTGGTGAGATTTTGTCACGATTTGAAAAAGTCGGACTCAAGATAGTTGCCACAAAAATGCTCGCTCCAGATCATGAGCAGTATTATAAACATTACGAAGAGATTGGCTCATTAAAAACACGTGCCGGCGATAAAATATTCGACATTACCCTACAAATGATGAGCGTTGGTCCAGTCATTGCTATGGTTCTCGAGGGTGTCGAAGCAGTTTCATTAGTCCGAAAGCTGGTTGGTACAACTGAGCCAAAGTCGGCTGCTCCAGGAACAATTCGCGGTGATTTTAGCCACATGAGCTACGAATACGCAGACGGTACAGCTAAAGGTATTCCGAACCTTATCCACGCTTCTGGCGATAAAAAAGAAGCCGAGCAAGAGATTGCACACTGGTTTGCCAATAGCGAAGTGTACGACTACGAAGCTCTAAACGAGAAATTCACACGCTAATACATCACGCTGGCTCTATAAGCCAGCACACGCCCTGGTAGCTCAATTGGATAGAGCAGTTCCGTCCTAAGGAAAAGGTTACAGGTTCGACTCCTGTCCGGGGTACCATAACGGAACTAAACGGAAAATTGTCGCCCGAAAGGGCGGCTTTTTCTTTGGCGGCACGCAGTGCCGACCAAATGTTCTTGGGGGGAGAAACATTTTGGGCAGCCAGAGGCTGCGCCTTTTTGGTTTTTAGAGATAGGTTCAATCCTTCAATTTGCGCAAATGCTTGCTTTATCTCGGCAAAACTTCCATTTTTGGCAGTTTTACGGAGTAAAACTGCTGTTTTGAGCCATTGGCGCATAGGTTCAACCCAACTTCCAGCGGCAAGCGTCAGCTTGCTAATTTGTTCCTCTAGCGACTTCTTGTCTGACATCAACTCGTACTGTTTTTCTTTGTAAGTCATGCGGTCAATATCTTGGTCTAGGTAACTGTCCAGAAGTCGCTGTAACTTGCCTTGCAAGTTCGCAAGTCTGGTTTGTGCGCTCGCCACAAACACGCCAGATGTTTGGGTTAGTTTGCGCTCGTCCTCTGCAAGCATTTTCTCTAACTCTGCCGCCCAGTCGCTCGGCATGGCGTAGCCCTGCAAGATGTCCGACAACTGCGCTGCCAATTCTGGTTCAGTTATAGCAGGTTCAGCACAACGAATAGTTTTGCTCTTGCGGGTGCAACGGTAGTAAACATACTCGTGGACATTGCCATTTTTCTGGTGTTTGACTTTCTTTTCGGCAGTAATCGCCATATTACACGCACCGCAAGACAGCAAGCCGCAAAAGACCTGCGGCGCAGTTGTGCCTTTTTGTCGGTGGCAACGCTTGGCAATCACTGTTTGTACTTGGTCAAACAGTCGTTTTTCTATGATTGCTTTATGTTTGCCCTCGTGGACTTCGGCGAGATAGCGAAAATGCCCATAATAAAATGGGTTTGTTAAAAGCCGTTTTATTTGGTCTTTATGTAGAGGCTTTTTGCCTCTGGTCATAATGCCATTGTCTTTTAGGTAATCAGCGATATCTTGCAAGCGTTGGTTGCCCTCTGCGTACATCTCAAAAGCGGCGATCACAAAAGGTTTGCGGCGTTTATCTACAACTATAGTTTTGGTTCGCACATCATTTATGTAGCCAATTGGCGCAATACTTGGGTATTCGCCCCGCCGCACCTTTTGGCGCAAACCTCGTTTGGTGTTCTCGGACAAATTGTCTACATAATATTTGCTCTGACCAAACGCTATAGACAACATGAACTTGCCCTGACTGGTGTTTTCAAACCAAAATGTCGGAAACTTAAGAGAGTTTAGGTGCGTTTGGTCTAGTAAATATACAATTTGTCCGCCGTCTACGCTATTTCTAGCAAGCCTATCGGGGTGCCACGCAATTATGCCATTTGCTTCGCCATTTTCTATGCGTATTAGCATATCGCCAAAAACCTTACGACCTAGTATTTTTGCGGACTTTTTCTCTACAAACTCGTCTACAATTACAAGATTTTCGTTCCGAGCGTATGCTCGCAACTCTACGAGTTGCGCCTCAATGGACAAAACCTGTTTGTCCTCTACATCCGTAGATTTACGAGCGTAAATGAAATATGTTTGTTGGCTTTGCATAGTTACCCCCTAAAACTTAAATAGCCACCTCGGTGGAACCAATTCAAGTTGCCTCAAATTGTCCGAGGCGGCTATTAAAGCCGACAAACGAAAAAGACAACTACTGAATTGGTTCCACTTGCAATTATACCAAA